>ERZ773142.634-NODE-634-length-27456-cov-14.147_pt1 | contig 27456 bp, 22 predicted proteins | sample MGYA00580853_ERZ773142 | MGnify/ENA primary metagenome ERZ773142 (study PRJEB29015, sample SAMEA2737862) | human gut metagenome | biome: human gut; feature: human-associated habitat; material: faeces | place: China | collected 2012 ... | reverse complement strand
AAGATGTTTTAAATACATGAAAGAAAAATTCATTTATGTAATTAAAACTTGTATTTTAAATGCAAAATAAGTTGTAATATTCTATAAAATATTTTATAATATAATTATAAAAAAACACAATAAATATATTTTAATAATAAAGGAGACAATCCATGAAAGAATTACTTTTAAAAAATGCTAAAATAGTTTTAAAAGACAGAGTAATTGAAGGTGATGTTCTTGTTGCTGATGGCATTATAAGAGACATTATTGAAAAAAAGAGTCCAGTAAAGGCCGAAACTCTTGAAATTGAAAATACAATTGACCTTAATGGAAAATATCTTATTCCAGGATTTATAGATGTACATATTCATGGTTCAAATGGTGCAGATGCTATGGATGGAACAGAAGAGGCTTTAAGAACTATATCTTCATATATAGTCACTAAAGGAACAACAAAATTTCTTGCAACAACACTTACAAGTTCAAAAGAAGAACTTTTAAATGTTTTAAGAATAGCAGGAGAACTTCAAAATAAAGAATTAGATGGAGCTACAATATTTGGAGTTCACATGGAAGGACCGTATTTTGATGTTGAGTATAAAGGTGCTCAAAATGAAAAATATATGAAACCAGCAGCTGAAAAAGAGATAAAAGAATATCTTGATGTAAAACCTGGATTAGTAAAACTTATGTCTTTATCTCCGCATACAGAACAATCTATTCAGACAGTTAAATTTTTAAAAGAAAATGGTGTAATTATTTCTGTAGGTCACTCTGCAGCTAAATTTAACGATGTAATGAAGGCTGTAGAAGCAGGTCTTTCTCACTCTACTCATACATTTAATGGAATGAGAGGAATAAACCATAGAGAACCTGGTGTTGCAGGTGCTGCTCTTATAAGTGATAAAATAAATGCAGAAGTTATTTTTGATAAAGTTCATATTCATCCAGAAATAGTAAGACTTATGATAAAAGCAAAAGGAACTGATAAAGTTGTATGTATAACAGATGCAATGGCAGCAACAGGTCTTCCTAATGGAGATTACAAATTAGGTGAACTTGATGTTTATGTTAAAGATGGAGAAGCAAGATTAAAATCAAATGACTCTCTTGCAGGAAGTGTTCTTACTCTTGATAAAGCATTTAGACATGTAATAGAGCTTGGATATCCTGTTTATGAAGCAGTAAAATTAACAAGTACAAATGCAGCAAAAGAATTTGGATTAAATGCTGGTGTTATTGAAGTAGGAAAAGATGCAGACTTTGCTGTTCTTGATGACAGTTATAATGTGGACATGACCATCGTAAATGGAAATGTAAAATATCAAAGATAATTAAATTTGAACTTAAAAGTCGCTATTTCGTTTAGCGACTTTTTTATTTACGATAACATACAATTTTAGGGCATGATTTTTTTACAGTAGGATTTTACATTAAAATTTAATGAACATTATAGGCTGTGTTGTTTTTTTTATAAAAATTTTACTTTAATAAAAATCAAAGTTTAGATATAAAAGCTCTTCCTTTTCTTGTACTATTGCTGAAATTTAGAAAATAATTCTAAAAAAATTCTTTTAAATATGATAGAATTATTAATAACATAGTCTTAATATAGTTTAAAATAAGGAGGAGTAGTTGAAGAAAAATTTTTTTGACAATAGAGTATATGATATTTTCAATAAAGAAAGAGATTGCTGTGAAGGGCATTTAGCATCATATATTCCAGAACTTGCAAAAATAAATCCTAATCTTAAAGCATTAAGTATAATTACAAGTGAAAAAGAAGAAATAAATATCGGTAATTATAATTATAAATTTACGATACAAAGTATTTCAAAAATATTTCTTTTAGCTCTTGCGTTAATAGATAATAGTGAAGAAGAAGTATTTAGTAAAATAAGTGTTGAACCTACAGGAGATCCTTTTAATTCTACTTTAAGACTGGAAACAAATCAAAAGGTATTTAATCCTTTTATTAATGCAGGAGCTCTTGCCAGTGCTTCAATGATAAAAGGAAAAAATGCTGAAGAAAAAATAGAAAGATTAAAAAAATTTATAAGCAATTTTACTGATAGAGAAGATATTGATATAGATAGAGATATATACGAATCTGAATATAAAACAGCTAATAAAAACAGAGCCATATCATATCTTTTAAAAAGTATAGGTGTTCTTGAAAATGATGTTGAAGAGAATTTGTCGTTTTATACAATGGCTTGTTCTATAACACTTTCTACTCGTGATTTAGCTAAAGCTGGTCTTGTGCTTGCTTCAAGGGGAGTAAATTTAAAAGGAGAAAGAGTTCTTTCATCAAAAATATGCAAAATAATGATAGCGCTTATGACTACTTGTGGAATGTATGATCATTCAGGAAGTTTTGCTACCAGTGTTGGTATTCCTGCAAAAAGTGGTGTCAGCGGGGGAATACTTGGAGTGGTTCCAAAAAGAATGGGAATATGTAGTTTCAGCCCAGTTATAACTAATCAAGGAAATAGTATTATAGGTGTTGAAATATATAAAGATTTATCAGATATATATGAACTTAATATATTCTAATCTTTTAGAATCAGTAAAATTACAGGAGGAACATTGAAAGAAAAAGGAAATTTAAAATTTAAGGTAAAAGAACAAAATGAGTTAATGAAGTTTCTTATAGAAAGTTTACCAAAAAAAAATAGAAATAATATAAAGTCACTTTTAAAAAATAAACAAGTATTAGTTGACGGAGCAGCAATATCTCAATTTAATCATCCTCTAAGTCCTGGGCAAGAAGTCATGATAACTGAATCAAGACTTTCAGATAAGGACATGAAAGGAATTAAAGTAGTATATGAAGATGAATATCTTATTGCAGTAGAAAAAGCTTCAGGGATACTTTCAATAGCTACAAATAAAGAAAGAGATAAAACAGCTTATAACATGGTTAAAAATTATGTTAAGTCAAGAAATCTTCTTGAAAAGTTGTTTATTGTTCACAGATTGGATAGAGAAACATCAGGAGTTATGATTTTTGCAAAAACAGAAGAAATTCAACAGATTCTTCAGACAAATTGGCAGGATATGGTTCTTGAAAGAACTTATGTGGCAGTAGTTGAAGGAAAAGTAGAAAAAGATAATGATACTATTATTTCATATCTTAAAGAAAATTCAGCTTTTGTTACTTTTTCAAGTGATAAAGAAATAGAGGGATCTAAAAAAGCGATTACTCATTATACTGTTTTAAAGAGAAGCAGAGGTTTTTCTCTTGTTGAAGCAAAAATAGAAACAGGAAGAAAAAATCAAATTCGTGTTCATATGCAGACTATAGGACATAGTGTTGTGGGAGATAAAAAGTATGGAGCATCAACAAATCCTTTAGGTCGTCTTGGGCTTCATGCAAAATCAATAATATTCAAGCATCCTAAAACAGGAAAAGTTCTTTCTTTTCAAACAGGAATACCTGTTAAGTTTTTAGGAATGTTTAAAAAATAATAGGCCTGCATTTTAATATGGAGGAGATTAAAATGATATTAGTAAGTTCATGTCTTGCAGGTATTAATTGCAAATATAGTGGAGCAAATAATCTTGTTCCTTCAATAAGAGATTTAGTAAATGAGGGAAAAGCTATTCCTATCTGTCCAGAACAGTTAGGAGGGCTTACTACACCAAGAGTACCTGCTGAAATTGTAAGGGATACAAAGGGAAAAATAAGAGTTGTTACAAAAGATGGGAAAGATGTTACAAAAGAATATATACTTGGGGCAGAGAGAGCACTTGCTGTTGCGAAGGTACTTGGGATAAAGGTGGCTATTCTTCAAAGAAGAAGTCCTTCATGTGGCTGCGGTGTTGTTTATGATGGTACTTTTACAAAATGTTTAATAGATGGTAATGGAATAACTGCAGAATTATTTATTAAAAATGGTATAAAAGTTTTTTCTGATGAAAATTATTTAAAACAGTCTTTCAATGACCAAGTATAAGAACTTGGTTTTTTGTTTATCTATTAATATAACAAATGTCATTCATCAAAATTAATGAGGTGAAAATATGGTTTCAAAAAATATTTTAAATTTTAACGATGAAATGAAAAAATTTCACCAGGAAATTAATCCTAGACTTCATCATCTTCTTGGATGCAAAGTTATTATTGAGAAAAATAGAAAAGGAGCAGAATTTAAAGTTTGGGCTCCAAATGCGAAAGAAGTGAGGGTAGTAGGAGAGTTTAATAATTGGAATGGGAAAAAACATTTGATGGAACTAGATTCTGAAAATGGAATTTGGTCTTTATTTATTCCAGGGATAAAAGAAGGGGACATATATAAATACGAGATACTTCCTCAAAATGGAGAAAGATTTCTGAAAGCAGATCCTTTTGCTTTTTATTCTGAACTTAGACCAAATACAGCTTCAGTTGTAAAAAATGTTTTTTCTCCATATAAATGGGAAGATGAAGAGTGGTTAAAGAAAAGAGAAAGTTTTAATTCCTATGAAAATCCTATGAATATTTATGAGCTTCATTTGGGATCGTGGAGAAAAAGAGCTGTTGAAAAAGAATTAGGGAAAGAAAAAGAAGAAGATGGAAGAGGATTCTATTCATATAAAGAGATAGCAGATAGACTTTTACCATATATATTAGAAATGGGCTATACTCATATAGAAATAATGCCGTTGGCAGAGCATCCTCTTGATGCTTCATGGGGATACCAAGTAACAGGATATTTTTCAATAACAAGTAGATATGGTGATCCTGAAGGATTTAAATATTTTGTTAATGAATTTCATAAAGCAGGAATAGGAATTATAATGGACTGGGTGCCAGGGCATTTTTGTAAAGATGCTCACGGATTATATAGATTTGACGGAACACCTCTTTTTGAATATGAAGATGATAGAAGAGGGGAAAATTATGGCTGGGGAACTGCAAATTTTGATTTAGGAAAACCAGAAGTAAGAAGTTTTTTAGTTTCTAATGCTGTTTTTCTTTATGAGATATATCATATTGATGGTATAAGAGCAGATGCTATTTCCAATGTTATATATATGGAATATGGAAAACCAGAAATACATGGCCTTAAAAATAAATATGGAGGAGATGAAGATTTAGATGCCATTGAATTTTTAAGACTTCTCAATAAGATAGTTTTTGAATATTTCAAAAATCCTCTTATGATTGCTGAAGAAGCTACAGCGTGGCCTCTTGTTACAAGACCTGCATATATAGGGGGACTTGGATTTAATTATAAATGGAATATGGGTTGGATGAATGATATGCTTAAATATATGGAGTTAGATCCTATTTATAGAAAGTATAATCATAATCTTATTACATTTTCTTTAATGTATAGCTTTTCTGAAAACTTTGTTTTATCACTTTCACATGATGAAGTTGTACATGGTAAAAAATCACTTTTAGACAAGATGTTTGGACATTATGAAAATAAATTTGCTTCACTTAGAATGTTCTATGGATATATGTACACACATCCTGGTAAAAAACTTCTGTTTATGGGAGGGGAATTTGGTCAGTTTATAGAATGGAGATATTATGAAGAACTTGAGTGGAAACTTCTTAAATATCCTATTCATGATAGTATGAAATCATATGTAAGAGATTTAAATCATCTTTATAAGAAAGAGAAATCTTTATGGGAATTAGATTGTACAAGTGATGGTTTCCAATGGATAGACCATAATAATGCTGATCAAAGTATAATTTCATATGTCAGAAAAAGCAGAGATAAAGATGATTATCTTGTGATTATATGTAATTTCACCCCAGTTCACTATTCTAATTTTAAAGTAGGAATACCTAGAATAACAGATTATGAAGAGATATTTAACAGTGACAGAGATATTTATGGAGGATCAAATATAAGAAATATAGGAATTATAAAACCTTTAATAGAGGAAAAACATGGAATGCCATATTCTGTATCTTTAGAGATTCCTCCGTTGTCTACTATAATTTTAAAGCCTAAATTTGTTTCAAAGCATAGTTTAATAAAATAAAATATATATTAAAAAATGTATAATTTGGTAATTCATATAAAACTGAAAAACTAGGAAGGAGTAGATATTTATGAAAAAAGAAATGGTTGCAATGGTACTAGCCGGTGGACAAGGAAGCAGACTTAAACTGCTTACTAAAAATAATGCAAAACCTGCTGTTCCTTTTGGTGGAAAGTACAGAATTATTGACTTCCCTTTAAGTAACTGTACAAACTCAGGAATTGATACTGTTGGAGTTCTTATCCAATATAAGCCTCAGATTTTAAATAACTATATTGGTATAGGTAGAGCTTGGGATTTAGACAGAAACTTTGGAGGAATCAGTTTATTACCTCCATATATGCAGGAAAATGGTGGTTGGTGGTATAAGGGAACTGCTAACTCTATATATCAAAATATGGACTTTATTGATGAATATGATCCAGAATATGTTCTTATTCTTTCAGGAGACCATATTTATAAAATGGACTACAATGAAATGCTTAAATATCATAAAAAGCATAATGCTGATGCAACAATAGCTGTTATTGAAGTAAGTCTTGAAGAAGCATCAAGATTTGGTATTATGAATGTTAGAGAAGATAAACAAATCTATGAATTTGAGGAAAAACCTGCTCATCCTAAGAGCACACTTGCTTCAATGGGAATTTATATTTTCAACTGGAAAGCTCTTAAACAAGCACTGATTGAAGATGAAGCAAATCCAAATTCTTCTAATGACTTTGGTAAAGATATTATCCCTAAAATGCTTGGAGAAGGTCGTAAACTTATGGCATATCCATTTAAGGGATACTGGAAAGATGTTGGTACAATTGAAAGCCTTTGGGAAGCAAATATGGATTTAATTAATGAAGACATTGATTTTGACATCTATGATAAAAACTGGAGAATTTATTCACAAGCTCCAAATAAGCCAGGGCAAGTTATAGGTGAAAATGCAACAATTAAAAACTCTCTTATTACAGAAGGGTGCGTAATAAAAGGTGAAGTTGATAACTCAGTTCTTTTCTCAGGAGTATATATTGAAGAAGGAGCAAAGGTTACAAACTCTGTTATTATGTGTGATACAAGAATAGGAAAAAATTCAAAAGTAGATAAAGCTATATTTGGAAGAAAGGTTGTTGTAGGGGATAACCTTGAAGTTGCAGGTAAGTCTGAAATCCTTCTTATTGAAGAAGACAGAATAGTAAATGAAAATATAGTTAAATAATTGAAGGGAGAGGTAAATTATGCTTAAAAATTATATTGGAATATTAAGTGCTATTGAAAATAAAGAAAATTTAAGAAGACTTGCTGCACATAGAGCAGTAGCTTCTATACCATTAGCTGGAAAATACAGAGTAGTGGATTTCATGCTTTCTAATATGTCTAATGCAGGAATAACAACTATTGGAATTTTTACAGATAATGACTCTCGTTCTTTAAGAGACCATGTAGGAACAGGAAGAGCATGGGAGTTAAATAGAAGACATGGAGGAATTTTTGTATTCAGTTTTAACAGAAGTATGAATGCTAATTATGATGTACAAATGATTAAAGATAATCTTGAGTTTTTATATAAAGCAAAAGAAGAAAATGTTATTTTTTCTTCTACTTATATGATAGCAAATCTTGATTTAAAAGCAGCTGTTGCTGAACATGAATCATCTGGAAGAGATATAACTGTAATCTATAAAAAAATAAATGATGGAGATAAAAACTTTATTGGATGTGACTGTTTAAAATTTGACAGTGATAACAGAGTCATAGATGTTTGTAAAAATACAGGAAATGAAAAGGATATAAATATATGTGCTGAAATTTTTATAATGAAGAAAGAACTTCTTCTATCTTTAGTTGAAAAATGTGCATATATAGATTATGCTTACAAATTAAAAGCTGTTATATATGAAAATATAGATAAACTTGTAGTTAAAGGATATGAATACAAAGGATATCTTGCTTGTATAAATTCACTTCTTGCTTATTATAAAACAAACATGGATATGCTTTCAGTAGATATAACAAGAGAACTTTTCTTTAACGAATCTAACCCAATTTACAGTAAGTCAAAAGATTCACCTCCTACAAGATATTATGATGGATCTGTTGTAAAAAATGCTCTTGTTGCAAATGGATGTGTGATAAAAGGAACTGTAAAACATAGTATTGTTTCAAGATATACTGTTATTGAAGAGGGAGCTGAAATAGAAAATTGTATTCTTCTTCAAAACTGCACTATTAAAAGTGGAGTTAAAATTAAAAATGTTATTATAGATAAAAATGTTACTCTTGATGCAGGAACAGAGCTAAAAGGAAGTGACATCTATCCTCTTGTAATAGAAAAAGAATTTTCTATGTAGGATAGTAATTTTAGAAATTTAGGAGGCACCAAAGATGAAAGTATTATTTGTAGCGTCTGAAGCTGCTCCATTTTTAAAAACAGGAGGACTTGCAGATGTGGCACATGCTCTTCCAAAATATCTGAAAAAATCAGGTGTTGATATTAGAGTGATTATGCCTAAGTATGGAAAAATCTCAGATGAATTTAAAGAAAAAATGGATCATATTGCTGAGTATACTGTTCCTGTAGGTTGGAGAAATCAATATTGTGGACTTGATCATTTAAAACATGATGGAGTTGACTTTTACTTCATGGATAATGAATATTATTTTAAAAGAAATGAGCCTTATGGACACTTTGACGATGGAGAAATTTTTTCATTCTTTTCAAGAGGTGTCTTAGAATCAATAAAATATATTGATGGTTTTATTCCTGATATTATTCATTGTAATGACTGGCATACAGGAATGGTTCCTGTTCTTCTTGATGCTTTTTACAGATATGATGTAAGATTCAAAGATATTAAAACTATTTACACTATACATAACCTTAAATATCAAGGAATTTTCTCAAAAACTGTTTTAAATGAGCTTCTTGGACTTGATGATTCTTACTTTACTGAAGATAAATTAAAATTCTATGATGCAATTTCATTTATGAAAGGTGGAATAATTTACTCTGATATAGTAAATACAGTAAGCCAGTCTTATGCTGATGAAATAAGAACTCCATATTATGGAGAAAATCTTGATGGATTATTAAATGGTATAAGTTATAAACTTTACGGTATTGTAAATGGTATAGATCACGATGCTTATAATCCTAGAAGAGATAAAGATATTCCGAAAAATTTCGGACTGACTACAATGAAAAACAAATTAGTAAATAAAGCTGAATTACAAAAACAATTAGGTCTTCCTATTGACAAAGATATTCCTGTTATAGGGCTTGTATCAAGACTTGTTAATCAAAAAGGTTTAGATCTTATTAAAGGTGTAATCGAAGAAATCCTGCATCTTGATATGCAACTTGTAATATTAGGAACAGGAGATCAGGCTTATGAAGATTTATTTGAATACTACTCACATATCTACCCAGAAAAATTATCTTCAAATATTGGTTTCAGCGATAAACTAGCAAAACTTATATATGCTGGATCAGACATGTTCTTGATGCCATCACTATTTGAGCCTTGTGGAATAGGACAGCTTATAGCTTTAAGATATGGAACAGTGCCTATTGTAAGAGAAACAGGAGGTCTTAAAGACACTATTACTCCTTATAATAAATATACAGGAGAAGGAAATGGATTCTCATTTACAAATTATAATGCACATGACATGCTTAATGTTATTCAGCTTGCTATTGAAACATATAAAAATAAAAAAGAATGGCTTGCTATTCAGAAGAATGGTATGAAAGCTGAAACTAGCTGGAAAGATTCTGCTAAAAAATATAACGAGCTTTACAAAAAACTTGTATAGCAAATTACAGTAATTTAGCTAAAGATAAGGAGAAGTGGAACAAATTGCAAATAACAAAAGAACAAATTAAACAAGATTATTTAAAAAGACTGACATTTACTTTTGCAGAGGGAGTAAGTGAAGCATCTATTGACCATAAATACTTAGCTCTTGGTAAGCTAATCAAAGATTATGTGACAGAAGGATGGGCTGAAACTAACAGAGCTTATACTGAGGGAAAAGTAAAGCAAACTTATTATTTTTCAATGGAATTCTTAATAGGTAAACTTTTAGATACATATTTAATTAATTTAGGAATTAAAGATTTATGTTCAGAAGCTCTTGCTGAATTAGGAATAGATTTAGATGAGTTAGCTGCTATGGAACCTGATGCAGGACTTGGAAACGGAGGTCTTGGAAGACTTGCTGCATGCTTTATGGACTCTATGGCATCTCTTTCTTTACCAGCACATGGATGTGGAATTCGTTTTAAACACGGTCTTTTCAAACAAAAAATTGTTAATGGTTATCAAGTAGAAAAACTAGATGACTGGTTAAAAACAGACTTTGTATGGGAAGTTAAAAAAGCAAACAGAGGTATTAATATAAATTTTGGTGGAAATGTTTATATGAGAAAGGTGGGAAACAAGCTTCAGCCTGTTTATGAAAACTGTGAAGTTATAAGAGCTGTCCCTTATGATGTTCCTATTGTAGGATTCCACACTAAAAATGTTAACACTTTAAGACTTTGGAGTGCAGAAATTGATGAAAGTGATATTAACTTATCATCACTTCAAAGAGGAGATTATTTAAGATATCTAGAACATAAATATTCTGTTGAAGAGATTTCTCAAGTTTTATATCCTGATGATTCTAGCGAATCAGGAAGAAGATTAAGGCTTAAACAGGAATACTTTTTTGTAAGTGCTGGAATTCAAACTATAGTAAACAGATTTAAGAAAACAGGAGAGCCTATAACTGAATTACATAATTATATAGCTATTCATATAAATGATACTCACCCTGCTGTTGCCGTTGCTGAACTTATGAGAATTCTTCTTGATCAAGAAGGACTTGAATGGGATGAAGCATGGAGAATTACAGTGAAAACACTTGCTTATACTAACCATACAATAATGGCAGAGGCTCTTGAAAAATGGCCTAAAGATATGTTTGCAAAACTTCTTCCTAGAATATATATGATTGTTGAGGAAATAAACAGAAGATTCTGTCTTGAAGTTTCTAAAAAATATTATGGAGACTGGAACAAGATAAATAATATGGCCATTATTCAAAATGGAAATATAAGAATGGCCAATCTTGCTATTATAGGATCACATTCTATAAATGGAGTTGCATGGTTACATACTGAAATTTTAAAACATAGAGAATTGAAAGATTTCTATGAAATGTATCCTGAAAGATTTAATAATAAAACTAATGGTATAACACATAGAAGATGGCTTATAAAAGCAAATACAGATCTTGCAGATCTTCTAGTTGATACAATTGGAGATGAATGGGTAGAAAATCCTCTTCAAATAAAAAAATTAATGAATTTTATAGATGATAAAAAAGTTCTTGAAAGATTAGGAAATATTAAATACAAAAGAAAAGCAGAAGTTGCTGCTTTTGTTAAAAAAGCTTATGGTATAGAAATAAGTCCAGATTCTATTTATGATATTCAAGTAAAAAGACTTCATGCTTATAAGCGTCAGCTTCTTAATATATTCCATATAATGAATTTATATAATGAACTGAAAGCTAATCCATCAAAAGATATTGTTCCAAGAACATTCTTCTTTGGAGCAAAAGCTGCACCTGCTTATTATTTAGCTAAACAAATTATAAAACTTATAAACTGTGTAGCTGACAAAGTTAATAATGATCCTGAAATTAATGGAAAAATAAAAGTTGTTTTCCTTCAAAACTATGGAGTAACTCTTGCTGAAAAAGTAATTCCTTCAGGAGATATTAGTGAACAAATTTCAACTGCTTCAAAAGAAGCATCAGGAACAGGAAATATGAAGTTTATGATGAATGGTGCAATTACTATGGCTACTCTTGATGGAGCAAATGTAGAAATTGATCAAGCTGTTGGAAGAGACAATATTGTTGTATTTGGATTAACTTCAGAAGAAGTTATGGATTATTATGCTCATGGAGGATATAATGCTTATGAAACATTTAATAATGATCCAAGATTACAGCTTATTATCAGTCAATTAAAGAATGGTTTCTTTGGAGTAGGAGCAGATGAATTTAATCTTATACTTAGAAACTTATTTGATACTAATGATGAATTCTTTGTATTCAAAGACTTTGACTCTTATGTAAAAGCTCAGGAAAAAGTTGATGAATTATATAAAGACAAAGAAAGATGGCTGAAAATGAGCTTAACAAATATAGCAAATTCAGGTATATTCTCATCTGATAATACTATTAAGAAATATGCAGATGAAATCTGGAATATAAAACCTCATAAAATAAGTGAATAGTTTTTAATATTCTTATATCTGAAACAGAGAGGACTAATTATGGAATATCTTGCTTTAAACTGGAAAGATGAATATGTAATATTTAACTCACAGGATACAGAGTACAAAGCTCCTTATGGAGCTGTACCCTGTGGGGAAAAAATAACTTTTAAAATAAAAATCAATGAAAAGGCTATGCCTGAAAATGTAAGACTTCATGTGCTTGAAGATAACAAAGCTAATCCAAATTGCCCCAATAGAGTAGAATATTCTATGGAACAGCTTCCTGTTAAAAATAAACTAGAGAAAGAAGGAGAAGAAGTATATTTGGAATATATATGCACTATTGATTCTCCAAGTGTTCCAAATCTTTTATTCTATTATTTTGAATTAAAACTTACAGGAGGAGTAATTAAGTATTACGGTAATAATTATGATGAAATGAGTGGAAGAGGAAATGTTTATGATTCTTTTCCTAAATCATATCAAATAACAACATATTATCCTGAAAGTACAACTCCAGATTGGTTTAAAAAATCTATTATTTATCAAATTTTTCCAGACAGATTTTTTAATGGAAATCCAGATGGGAAAATAAATTGCCATAAAAAAAATAGTTTTATTTATGGTGATTGGAGTGACACTCCTTTATATATAAAAGGTAAAAATGGAGAGATTCTTCGTTGGGATTTTTTTGGAGGAAATCTTCTTGGTGTAACAAAAAAACTTGATTATTTAAAAGAAATGGGGATAAATCTTATTTATCTTAATCCTATATTCAAAGCTAGAAGTAATCATAGATATGATACAGGGGATTATAAAGAAATTGATCCTATGATTGGTACAGAAGATGATTTTAAACAGCTTATAAAAGAGGCTGAAAAAAGAGGAATTAATATAATACTTGATGGAGTTTTTAATCATACTGGAATGGACAGCAGATATTTTAATGCCTGTGGAACTTATAATTCAGTGGGAGCTTACAATTCAGTAGGATCTCCATATTACGATTGGTATACTTTCTATAAACACCCAAATGATTATGAGTGTTGGTGGGGAGTTAAAGATCTTCCATGTGTAAATGAATTATCTCCATCTTTTATGGATTATATAATAAATGATGAAGATAGTGTTGTAAATAAATGGATGAAGATGGGAATTAAAGGATGGCGTCTTGATGTGGCTGATGAACTTCCAGGACTTTTCTTAAAAGCTTTAAGAAAAAAATGTCATGAAACAGATAAAGATTCAATTCTTCTTGGAGAAGTATGGGAAGATGCTACAAATAAAATAAGTTATAATGTAAGAAGGGAATATATGTGTGGAGAAGAACTTGATTCTGTCACAAATTATCCTTTCAGAAATTATTTTATTGACTTTTTCTCAAATAAATTTGACAGTTTTAAATTGGCAGGCTTTTTTGAAAAAATGAAAGAAAATTATCCCAAAGAAAATTTTTATTCTCTTGTAAATATATTAGGTACACATGATGTTGTAAGAATACTTACTATGACTGAAGGTGTAGCTGGAACTATGCAAGATATAGTTTATAAAAAAGAACTTTACAGGGAAAAGATTCTTCAAAAGGGAGGGCTTTTAAGAAACCTTGAGATTAAAATTTTCAAGCTTATAATTCTTATGCAAATGACTTTCCCAGGAGTTCCTATCATATACTATGGAGATGAAGCTGGAGTAAGGGGAGGAGCTGATCCTGATAACAGGCGTACATTCCCTTGGGGAAATGAAGATAAGAATATTCAAGATTGGTATAAGTCACTTACATCTTTAAGAAATAGAAATGATTTTTTTACAACAGGATATTTTAAACAAATACCGATAAATGAAGATGTTTATGGAATTCTTCGTTATTCTTTAAATGAAAAAGATTCTTTTAATAAAAATTTGAAAAAAAGCAACAGTCATTTTGCTTTTGTATTTATTAACAGAAATCCGCTTCTTTCGTTTAATGTAAAATTGAGTATAAAAGATTATCCTTATATATTTAAAAACATTTCTTCAGATTCTTTAAAATCATTTTTTGATAAGGAAAATATAAAAATAACAGAAGAAGAAATAAACTTTACAATAGAACCTTTAAGTTCAAAGATTTTTTCAGATGAAAATTTATAAAGCTTATACAAAATAAAACCGGGAAATAAAAATTCCCGGTTTTATTTAAATTTTTCCATTTTGTAGTTTTCACCATTACATGATTTTGCAATTCCACCAGAATACTCATATCCCATCTTCTTATAAAAAATATGTGAAGAAAGAGAAGCATCAACTTGAATTCTTTCTGCTCTTAAAAATATTTCATCTTTTTCAAGCTCTTTGATTAAACTTTTTCCTACTCCTTTTCCATGATATTCAGGAAGAATAAAAAAAGCGACAATAATACTTTCGTTTTCACTGTTAAAAGGTTTAATAGCTCCACAGCCTATAATTTTTTCATTTTCACATGCCACATACATATGTCCTTCCTGAGCAGTTTTTTTAACTGTTTCAGGGTTATAATATGAAGCAAATTCAATCATATGTTCTCTTGGATAGTCTTTTATATTTACTTCCATAAGATTTCGCTCTATAAGTTTTGAAATAATTTCAGCATCTTCTTTTTTAAATTTTCTGATAAACATAAAAATCCTCCCTTAACAAAATATTTAATTAATTTTTCTAAAAAAATAAAAAAATCCTTTTTTTTAAGAAAATTATTTTAATTTTTTATATGTTGAAAGAATGTTAAGTATTTGAATTTTTATTCCAATTAAAAGAGAATCCTCATCTATACTAAAGTTTTCACTATGAAGAGGGGCTGTGATTCCTTTTTCTTTATTTTTTGTTCCAAGATGAAAAAAAGCACCTGGAACTTTTTCTAAATAATATGCAAAGTCTTCAACTCCCATATCAGTTAATGCTTTTATAATAGTATTTTCTTTACCTAAAAGGTTTTCACTGTTTTCTTTTATGATATTAACATATTCATCATGGTTTATAAGAGCATTATAGCTGTCTTTAAAAAGAATTTCACCTTTTGCACCATAAGCATTGCTTATCATTTTAACCATATCTTCAAGTCGTTTTTTTAAAACTTCTTTTGTATGATTTGATATGGTTCTCATAGTTCCTATACATGTAACTTCTTGAGCAATTATATTTTCAGCTTCTCCTCCAGATATTTGTCCAAAAGTTATTACAGCAGAATCCCTAGAATCTATATTTCTACTTATAATTGATTGTATACTGCTTATAACTTGTGCAGCAGTTACAATAGCATCTACTCCTTTGCTTGGATATGCTCCATGACAGCTTTTTCCAGTTATTTTAAATTTTATTCTAGTTGAAGAAGCATTCATTGCCCCATATTTTATTCCTATTTTTCCTGTTTCTAAAGATGGATCCATATGAAGTCCAAAAATAGCACTTACATCTTTAAGACAATTATCATTTATCATAGGAAGAGCTCCTCCAGTTGTTTCTTCTGCTGGCTGAAATAAGAATTTTACATTACATGGAAGGTATTCTTTATTTTCAGATAAAATTTTAGCTACTCCAAGAAGAACAGCCATATGAGCATCATGACCACAGGCATGCATATTTCCATGAAATTTGGAAGTATAAGGACATTTATTTTTTTCTATAATTGGAAGAGCATCCATATCTGCTCTTAGTGCAATTGTTATATTTTTATTTTTTCCTTTTAATTCAGCAATAATTCCACTTTTCCCTATTCCTGTTTTAAATGGAATATTTAATTCTTTAAGTGAAGTTGTGATTATTTTTATTGTTTCAGGAAGATTAAAATCAAGTTCAGGATATTTGTGAAGCTCATGTCTTATATTAATAACCCAAGGTAAATATTTTTCACTGTCTTTTAAAAATATATTTTGAATTTCCATAGTTGGTCTCCTTTATTTTATATTTTTGATAATTGTAAGACGGAGATATTTAAAAGTACAATATATTTTATATATATTTAAAATTTATATTTTAAACTTTTATTTTTTTAGTATTTGCTGTAAAATTCTTACAAAATCAATATGAACAGATTGAGGCGCAGTTGATAATAGTAGCTGTATAGAGCTTCCCGGCTTTGATATACAGTGAAAGGAGAAACTGCCGAAGTGTAAAATTTTATGGGGATAGATTTTATGCTGGGAATGCAGATAATATCTGTATAACTGTCACTAGGATTTGCAGGAGTTCTAGTGTTGTGCTTTCTGTTGCGTTTTTTTTAATATAATTTTTTTTAGATTATTTTTAAAATTACCCAGCAGAGAACAATCTGCTGGTTTTTTTATGCAAAAAATTATGTAAAGGAGACGAATATAATGAGAGCTGTACTTAAATATGGTGGTTCAAGTGTTGCTGATATAAAAAAAATACAAGCAATAGCAGATTATATAGTAAATTTTAAAGAAATATGTGATGAAATAGTAGTAGTAGCCTCAGCAATGGGAAAAACAACAGATTTTCTTATTAAAATGGCAAAAGATACATCAGAAAATCCTGATCAAAGAGAACTTGATTCTCTCCTTGCAACTGGAGAACAACAAACAGTTGCTCTTCTTTCAATGGCGATTAATTCAAAAGGTAAAAAAGCAGTTTCATTAACAGGATATCAAGCAGAAATAAAAACAATGGGAGTCCATACAAAAAGTAAAATAGAAAGTATAGGAACTGAAAAAATAGAGAACTATCTAAAGAAAGGATATATAGTTATTGTTGCAGGATTTCAGGGAATAAATGAGAAAGGAGATATTACAACTTTAGGAAGAGGGGGTTCAGATACAAGTGCAGTTGCTCTTGCTGCTTCTCTTAAATGCCAGTGTAGAATATATACTGATGTTGATGGAATTTATAATGTAGATCCTAGAATTTATTCAAAAGCAAAACTTTTAAAAGAAATTTCTTATGAAGAAATGATGGAAATGTCAAATTTGGGAGCTGGTGTAATGGAAACTAGAGCTGTTGAGATTGGCAAAAAATTTGATATACCTATTTTTGTAGGAAAAACTTTAAGTGAAACAGGAGGAACATATATTATGAACAGAAGTACAGCTTTAGAAGAAAAACTTGTGACAGGAATTAGTATTGCAAAAGATATTTTAATAACAACAATTTTAAATATACCTTATTCATCAGAAAAAATTGCAGAAATTTTTACTGCAGTTGATAATTATGGACTTAATATAAATATGATAACTCAAAATATTTTAAGAGACGGAACAACTGAAATTTCTTTTAGCTGTCAAGCATCAGAAAAGTATCTTCTTAATCAGGTAATAAAAAGAGTAGAAGAAATATTTCCAGAAGCTGATATTGAATATAGAGAAGGGCTTGGTATGATTTCAGTAATAGCAGGAAGATTTTTTTCTGCTCTAAGTAAAGCAGGGGTTAATTTTTATCAAGTGACGACATCAGAAATTAGTATTTCATGTAGCATAGACAGAGGAATGATAGAACAGGCTGTAAATGCAGCAGCAGAAGAATTTTGCTTGTGAGAATTAAGTAAGGAGGCATTATGAAAATAGCGATAGTAGGAGCAACAGGTCTTGTAGGAACAACATTTTTAAAAGTTTTGGAAGAAAGAGATTTAGGAATTACTGAGCTTTATCTTTTTGCTTCTGCAAAAAGTGCAGGTAAAAAAATAGAATTTAAAGGAAGAGAATATATTGTAAAAGAACTTACAGAAAAAAGTTTTGATTTAGAAATAGATATAGCATTATTTTCAGCTGGAGGAGATATCAGTAAAAAATATGCTCCAATAGCAGCAGAAAAAGGGATTTTAGTTATTGATAATTCATCAGCTTGGAGAATGGATGAGAAAGTGCCTTTGGTTGTACCAGAAGTAAATAAAGAAGTTGCTTTTAAACACATGGGAATAATTGCGAATCCAAACTGTTCAACAATCCAATGCATGCTTCCATTAAAAGTACTTTCAGAAAAATATGGACTTAAAAGAGTAATATACAGTACATATCAAGCCGTATCTGGAACAGGACACAAAGGAATAGAAGATCTTCAGAATGGATTAAAAGGTTTAAAAGCAAAGACTTACCCACATGATATAGTAAATAACTGTCTTCCACATATAGACTCTTTTCTTGATAATGGGTATACTAAAGAAGAGATGAAGATGATAAATGAAACAAAAAAAATTCTTGGTCTTCCAAATCTTCCAGTAACAGCAACATGTGTAAGAGTACCTGTTATAAATTCTCATTCAGTATCAATAACAGCAGAATTGGAAAATGATTTTGATATAGATGAGATTAAAAAGGATTTTGCTGCTTTTGAAGGAATAATTCTTATAGATGAGCCTCAAAAAAATATGTATCCTCTTGCAGCTGATGCAACAGGACAAGACAAAGTTTTGGTTGGAAGAGTAAGAAGAGATTTCAGTAAAGAAAAAAGTATAAATTTATGGGTAGTTGCTGATAATATAAGAAAAGGGGCAGCAACAAATGCAGTTCAGATAGCTGAACTTTTTAAAAATACAGAAAAATTTTAAGGAGGAAAAAATGGCACTATTTACAGGTTCGGGGGTTGCACTTGTAACTCCATTTAATGAAAATAATGAGGTAAATTTTGAAAAATTAAGAGAGCTTTTAGAGTTTCACATTGCAAACAGAACAGATGCAATAATAGTTACAGGAACTACAGGAGAGGGTTCTACAATGTCTGACGAAGAAAAACTTGCAGTAATAAAGTTTTCTGTTGATGTGGCAGGAGGAAGAATTCCTATTATAGCAGGAACAGGTTCAAATAATACGAAGCATGCTGTATGGCTTAGTAAAGAAGCAGAAAAATTAGGAGCAGATGGACTTCTTGTAGTTACTCCTTATTATAATAAAGGAAATGAAAGCGGAATTTACAGTCACTATAAAGCAATAGCTGAAAGTGTAAAAATTCCTATAATTCTTTATAATGTTCCTGGAAGAACAGGAGTAAATATGTCTGTAAATCTTATAAAAATTCTTTCAGAAATAGAAAATATAACAGGAATAAAAGAAGCCAGTGGTAATATATCTTATGCAGCAGAAATTGCAAGAGAAGTTCCAGAATTAGATCTTTATTCAGGAAATGATGATATGACTGTTCCTCTTCTTTCAATAGGAGGAAAGGGAGTTATATCTGTATCAGCAAATATAATTCCAGAAACAGTTCACAATATGGTTATGGCATTTTTTAATAGAGATATAGATAAAGCAAGAGAGCTTCAGCTTAAATACAATAATCTTGTAAATTCTCTTTTCATAGAGGTAAATCCAGTTCCTATAAAAGAAGCTATGAATTTTTTAGGATATGAAGTAGGTGGATGCAGACTTCCTCTTGGTTCTATGAGTGATAAAAATAAAGAAATACTTTATGATATTTTAAAGGAACATGGGGTATCTGAATGGAAATAATAATACATGGAACAGGAACAATGGGGAAAATTTTAAAAGAAACTGCAGAACAAAGTAAAAATTTTACTGTAACTGGATTTGTAGATGAACTTACAAATGAAAAAGGAGATATTATTATAGATTTTTCTCATTTTTCAAGAATAAGCTCTTTACTTGAATTTGCAGAAGTAAAAAATCTTCCAGTTATTTTGGCTACAACTGGATATTCAGAAGAAATTTTTGAAAGAATAAAAAAAGCATCTCAGAAAATACCTATTCTTCTTTCTTCAAATATGTCATTGGGAATAAATCTTATGCAAGAGATACTTTCAAGAATAGTTCCAGTCCTTTATGAAAATTATGATATAGAAATTGTTGAGACTCATCATAGTAAAAAAATAGATTCGCCAAGTGGAACAGCAAAAACTCTTGCAGAAGTTATAGAAAGAAACTGTGGAGAAATTTTAAAAAGACAATATGGAAGAGAAGGAAATAATCCAAGAGAAAAAAAAGAAATAGGTATACATTCTTTAAGAGGAGGAACAGTAGTTGGAGAACATTCTGTTTTCTTTTATGGAAATGATGAAATATTTGAAATAAAGCATACAGCTCTATCTAAAAAGATTTTTGCAGAAGGAGCTTTAAAGGCAACTGAATTTTTAGTGAAACAAAAAGCAGGACTTTATTCAATGAAAGATATATTTTAAATTAGATACTAATGAAATGTTTGGAGGACAAAAATAGATGAACAGTTTAAATACAGCAGAAGAGATAATAGCTTTTATAAAAAGTTCAGAGAAAAAAACACCTGTAAAAGCATATATAAATGGAAATCTTTCAGGAATTTCAACTTCAGCAAAAATTTTTAAGGGAGACGAATCTTATATTTTAATAGGTGAGTCTTCTGAAATTGATAGAATAATAGAAGAAAATAAGGATAGAATACTAGATTTCTATATTGAAAATGACAGAAGAAATTCAGGAGTCCCTACTCTTGATTTGAGGAATATAGATGCAAGAATAGAGCCTGGAGCTATAATAAGAGATAAGGTAACAATAGGAAAAAATGCTGTTATAATGATGGGAGCAGTTATAAATATTGGAGCTGTTATTGGTGAAAATACAATGATTGATATGGGAGCAGTTCTAGGTGGAAGAGCAACTGTTGGAAAAAATTGTCATATAGGAGCAGGAGCAGTTTTAGCAGGAGTAATAGAACCTCCTTCAGCAAATCCTGTAATTATTGAAGATGGTGTTCTTGTAGGAGCAAATGCAGTTATAATTGAGGGGGTAAAAGTAGGAGTAGGAGCAGTTGTAGGAGCAGGAGCAGTTGTTCTTGAAGATGTTCCAGCAGGAGCAGTTGTAACAGGAAATCCTGCTAAAATAATAAAAACTGTTGATAAAAAAACTTTAGAAAAGACACAGCTTGTAGAAGACTTAAGAAAATAAGAGTAAGCAGGTATATTTTTTATGATAGGATTAAATAAAAAAACAGAAAAATTAAAATATTCTTTAATAAGAGTTCTTAAAGAAGAAGCAACTAAATATTCGGATGTAATAAATCTTACAATAGGAGAGCCAGATATTCCTACTCCTAAAAATCTTGTTGAAGAAGCCATGGAATATGGAAAAAATAATCAGCTTAATTATGCACAGGCAGGAGGAAGTGAAAAAATAAGAACTCTTGTAGCTGAATATTATAATAAAAAATATAAATCAATTTATAATGCAGAAAATGTTGTAATGAATGTAGGTGCTTCTGAGGCTCTTTCTTCATGCTTTAAAACAATTATAAATCCAGGAGATGAAGTGGTTATAACCTCACCTTTTTATCCTGCTTATCCTCCAATGATTGAATTGTGTTATGGGATACCAGTAATTTTAAATATACATGAAACAAAATTTAAAATAACCCGTAAAACATTAGAAAAATATATAACACCAAAAACAAAAGCAATTTTATTAAATAATCCATGTAACCCTACAGGGAATGTTATGACCTTGGAAGAAATGGAAGTAGTAGCAGACTTTATATCAGAAAGAGATATTTTCTTAATAGCAGATGAAGTTTATAGCAGTCTTGTTTTTTATGAATTTTATTCTTTTGCTTCTTTTGAGAAGATAAAGGATAAACTTATAATAATAAATGGTTTCTCAAAATCATATTCAATGACAGGATGGAGAATAGGCTACACATTATGTCCTGAAAGATATAGAAAAAATTTTTTAAATGCAACTTTTTATACTTTGAGCTGTCCTATGTCATTATCTCTTAAAGGTGCTGAAATAGCCTTAGAAAAATTTTCAGATTTTAATACAGCAGATATTTATAAAGAAAGGGCTGAATATATGGCTTCTGCTTTAGAGAAGATAGGTTTTAAGGTTTTAAAACCTAAAGGAGCTTTTTATATTTTTGCAGATTATACTGATCTTTCAAAATTAGATTCTTTTAAATTTACAATGGATATTTTAGAAAAAGTAAAAGTGGCAGTTGTTCCTGGAATATCATTTGGAACAGAGGGATATATAAGAATTGCTCTTACTGTTGATATGGAAAAACTTAAAGAAGCAGTTAAAAGGCTGGAGAAATATTTTAAAGCAATATAGTTTATTATTAAAAAATGGGGTTGTTGTATTTTTGTGAATTTACAATAGCCCCCATTTTAATAATATATATTTTTAATCTATTTTTGCTCTAAGTTCAATTTCTTCTTCTTCAAGAAGTCTTCCTTCTACTTTAGATTTAACTAGTTCTTTATGTCTTTTTCTAAGCTGTTCTTTTAAAATTCTCATTTCTCTCTTTATAAGAAGATAAGTAAGAAGTGTTGAAAGAAAATCTGCAACAGGAGCAGAGAACCATATTCCAGTAAGGCCAAATAATTTTCCCATTATTTTAATACATGGAATAAGAATGATTATTTGTCTTGAAAGACTTATAAATAAACTTAATTTTGGTTTTCCAACAGCTTGAAAGTATACAGAAGAAATAATTTGAAAACCTATTATAGGAAACATTATAGTATTTATTCTAAGGCCATTAATAGCTATATCTAAAATTTCTTGCTCTCTTGTAAAAATAAAAATAAAATACTTTGATAAAAATTGAGTTGTTATAAAAGCAACAACACATATAGCAGTTGCAGCAAAGATTGCTTTGAAAAGAGCCTCTTTTACTCTTCCATAAAGTCTTGCACCATAGTTATATCCTAAAATTGGCTGAACACCTTGGTTTATTCCAAAAATAGGCATAGCTAGGAAGATTACTATTCCTTGAATAATTGCCATTGCTCCTATTGAAGCATCACCACCATAAATTTTTAAAGTACTGTTATATGTATAATTTACAAAACTAGATCCAAGCTGAAGAGCAAAAGGAGCAGATCCCATCATAGTAATGTCCTTAACTCTTTTTAATTTTGGAATAAGATTTGAAGCATATAATTTTAATCCACTGAAACGAGAATTAAAATAAAATATTGTCCATGCAGCTGAAGCATACTGAGATATAATTGTAGCAAGAGCAGCTCCTTTTACACCCATTTCAAAATAAAAAATAAAAATAGGATCAAGAACTATATTTATTATTGCTCCTATAAGAAGAGTTGCCATAGACATTCTTGGGTTACCATCAGAACGGATTCCAACATTTGCTACATATCCTACAATAGCAGCAGGAAATCCAAATGCAACAATAGATAGATATTGTTTTGTAAAAATTCCTGTATTTTCACTTCCACCAAGAATATCAACAAGGCTGTCCATAGAAATTAAGACAAGAATCATCAGAATTACTGAAACAATTATTCCATATCCTATAGCATTTCCAAGAAAACATTCTGCCTCTTCTTTTTTCTTTCTTCCAAGATTAAGTGATATATTTGTTCCAGAACCAAGTCCTATAAGAACTGCAAAAGCAAAAGATAAAATAACTACAGGAAAAGTAAGTCCAACTCCAGCTATTGCAAAGTGTCCTATTTCTTTAATATTTCCTATATAAATTCTATCTACAATATTATACAAAGCATTAACAAGCATTCCTATAACTGCAGGTACTGAAAACTGCACCAAAAGTTTTGTAATTTTTTCTGTTCCCATAAATTTATGTTTGACATCGCTACTCATATTATTTTTCCATCCTTTTTTCCTTTAAAAAATTATACATTCCAACTATCAAGAAGTTTTTTATTTATTCTATAGAGTGTTTCTAAATCCTCTTCTCCTATTATTTCTTTCACTTTATCTTGAAATATTTCTGATACTTCAAAAATTGTGTCAAGTAATTCTTGAGATTTTTCTTTTAGCTCTATATAAGTTATTCTTTTATCTGACTGGCATATTGTTTTTTTGATATATCCTTCAGATTCAAGTTTGTTTATAAGAGTTGTAACAGTAGATTTATCTCGTCCTAAATGTTCTGTAAGTTCTTTCATAGAAAGTTTTTTATTAAAGTGAAGTATAATAATTATTCTCATATAAGAATAACTTAAAGTTATACCTTTTTTTTTAGCTTCTTTTTCAATAAAACAACAACTTTTTATTCTTATCCTGGAAATATAACTGAAAAGAGTATTTTCCAGCTTTTTATTTTTCATTTTATCCTCCTCCCTCATCTAAAAATTTTACCACAAATTTAGTTTTATATCCAACTTTTTTTAAAATTAATAAAGATATGAAAAAGGATATAATAAAAATCTCCTTTAAAATTATTTTTGCAATTTTAAAGGAGATTGTCTATCTTTTGAAATAATTGTTTTTTAATAAAAATTAATTATATTCTTTTTTTACTTTTATATAGCCATTTTCTTTAAAAACTATAATTTTATATACTATATCTGATTGCTTAGGGAAATCTTCTCTATAATGAGCCCCTCTGCTTTCTTCTCTGTTAAGCATTGCAGTAAATAAAACTTTAGCAGTTTCTGTTTTAAAATATATTTCAAAATCTATTTTATTAGAAGTTTTTATATTGTAGTCTTTTTTTATTTTCTCAATTTCTATAAGAGCTTCTTTTAATTTTTCACCATTTCTTTTAATTCCACCTTTTTCTGTTATAAGTTTTTTTATAGATTTAATGATGTCATTTTTAGAAGAAGATTTTGTAGTATTGTTAGATTCTAATGAATTAACCCAGTTTGTGAATTCATTTTTTAAATACTCATTAGAAATATTTTCTAAAGGATTATTTTTTATATATTCATCAGCAGTGCAGGCAGCTCTTCTTCCAAATACTAAAGCACCTCCTACAGAGTTTCCTCCAAGTCTGTTTGCTCCTTCAACTCCTGATATAATTTCTCCAGCAGCAAAAATTCCAGGAATATTTGTTTCTCCATTACAGCTGACTTTTACTCCACCATTACAACTGTGGGCAAATGGAGCAACAACAACTTCATCATTGCACATATCTATACCTATACTTTTTTTTAGCCAATCAAGATAAACTTTATAAAATTCTCCTTCATCTAAATATAAATCTTTATGAAATTTTAGTTTTACTCCATTTATATTATCTGCCATTTTTAAATCTATTACAGAACTTTTAAAATCACAGCTAAATGGAGCATAGGAACTTCTTTCCAGCCATAAATCTTTTATATTTTTATCCTCAATTCCTGAAAATAATTTTTTATCATCATGAGTATACATTCCAAGACAATATTTTAAAGTATGTTCTCCAAAAAGAGTATTATATACAGGTTTTATAAATGCAGGAATAAATTGAATAAATTCCATATTCTGAAGTTGAGCTCCTGCATCAAGAAGAACAACATGTCCTGATCCATCAATATCTGAAGGATAAAGATTGTGCTCATAAAGTCCAGCTATTCCTCCTGAAGCCATTATTATTACAGGAGCTTTTATTATAAAAAGTTCTCCTTCGTTACTTTGAAAAACAGCTCCAGCTGTTTTGTTATTATATTTTAAAATTTTTATTATTTTAGCTTGTTCTTTTATTTTTATATTTTCAATATTTTTAAATATTATTTTTGCTTCTTCTTTAGCCTTTTCCCATTCATTTATAAGGAAAATATCTCTGGCATATTTAGCAAAACATGCAGGTCTCTTATCGTTTCTTAGCCATGGTTTAAAACCAATTTCATTAAGAGAAGTTATACTTTCTTTGATATCTTTTATATATGTGTCAATCATATGAGGGTTTTCCATTCCTCTTCCTATTGTTCTTATATCATTTTTAAAAAAATCTTGATCTTCTTTTTGGTTGGCTGTTGCTTGTATTCCTAAAGTTCCTTTTAGAGGGAAATAACTAGCTCCTCCACATAATTTTCCATTTGTGACAAGAATGACATTTCTTCCTCTTTCAGCAGCTTTCTTAGCAGCAGTAAGTCCTCCTATCCCACTTCCTACAACTATGATATCACAGTTTAAAATTTTATTTATTTTCATTAGATCTTCCTTTCAAATTAAAAATAGATTTTATTATATAGTATATCAGAAAAATTTTTAAAAAGAGATATTTGTTTTTAAAAAAATTTTTCAGTGCCGCCGCGTCCTTAATTATAAAAGATTATTTTTAATATTTATATTTTATTTACAGATTAAAAAAATTTTGTCATAATATAGGTATATTAAGAGGGAAGGAGGCGTGATGGGAATTATGGTAAATAACTCACAGATACAATTTTTAAAAATGACAGAAACACCTATTCCTAAATTAGTAAGTTCATTAGCTGTCCCTACAATTATAAGTATGCTAACATCTTCAATATATAATATGGCTGATACATTTTTTGTTGCTAAGTTAGGAACAAGTGCAGCAGGAGCAGTTGGAATAGTTTTTTCTTTAATGGCTGTGATACAGGCTGTGGGTTTTGGACTTGGGATGGGTTCTGGAAGTAATATTTCAAGACTTTTAGGACAGCAGAAAAATAAAGATGCAGATATGATTGCATCTACTGGATTTTTTTCAGCTATAACTTTTGGCTTAATTCTTACTATTACAGGAACTATTTTTATAAATGCACTTATGAGAAACTTAGGAGCTACAGAAACAATTCTTCCATATGCAAGAGATTATGCAAAATATATTCTTTTTGGAGCTCCTATTATGTGTGCCTCATTTGTGATGAATAATATTCTTCGTTCAGAGGGAAAAGCAGCTCTTTCTATGGTAGGGATTACTTTTGGTGGAATTCTTAATATAGTTTTAGATCCAATTTTTATTTTTGTATTTAAATTAGGAATTTCAGGAGCTGCTATAGCCACTCTTTTAAGTCAATGTGTAAGTTTTTCTTTATTGTTATCATGTTTCATAAAAGGAAAAAGTACTACGAAGCTTCGTGTAAAAAATATTTCAAAGAAGATAGGGACATATTTTTTAATAATAAAAACAGGTCTTCCTTCTTTATGTAGACAGGCTTTAGCAAGTATTGCTACTATAGTTTTAAATGTAAATGCTGCTTTTTATGGAGATTCTGCTGTTGCAGCTATGTCAATAGTGGGAAGGATATTTATGTTTACTATGTCTGCTATGATAGGTTTAGGACAAGGATTTCAGCCTGTTGTAGGATATAATTATGGAGCAAGAAAATACGATAGAGTAAAGGAAGCTATCTTTTTTACTGGTAAAGTAGGTACTTTTGTGATGACATCTTTTGCTGTTTTAGGTTTTATATTTGCAGAGAATATAATGGAATTTTTTAGGAAAGAAGATATGGCTGTAATAGCAATAGGAACTTTTGCTATTAGAGCTCAGTGTCTTGCTCTTCCTGTTCATCCAATGATTGTTGTTTCAAATATGACATTGCAAATGGTAGGAAAATCAGGTTCTTTCCAAAGTTAATTGATTTAAAGAAATAAATAATGTATAATATTCTTGA
>ERZ773142.628-NODE-628-length-27868-cov-7.89922_pt1 | contig 27868 bp, 33 predicted proteins | sample MGYA00580853_ERZ773142 | MGnify/ENA primary metagenome ERZ773142 (study PRJEB29015, sample SAMEA2737862) | human gut metagenome | biome: human gut; feature: human-associated habitat; material: faeces | place: China | collected 2012 ... | reverse complement strand
CAACCCGAATCTTTTTCGAGTCGACCTCACCCTTGGAAAGCAAGACAACCGTCTCACAGTTTGCCGTTGCAGGAAACATATCCACAGCACAGGCCTTTTCCAGCTTATATCCATGCTCCTGCAGGACCACCAGATCTCTGGTCAGGCTGGTCGGCTTACAGGAAATATAGACCATGCGGTCTACGCCGAAGTCAATGATCTTCTCCAGAGCCTTTGGGTGAATCCCGTCACGCGGCGGGTCCAGGATGATCAGATCTGGCTTATCCTTTAGTTCTCCGATGACCTTCAGCACATCTCCGGCAATGAATTCGCAGTTGTCCAGTCCGTTTCCAGCTGCGTTTTCTTTTGCTGCCTCGACAGCCTCCTCCACGATTTCCACACCTACAACCTTATCGGCCACCGGCGCGATGATCTGGGCAATGGTTCCTGTTCCGCTGTATAGATCAAAGACCACCTTGTCTTTTGTCTCACCCACATAGCTGCGGGCCGTCTCATAAAGCACCTCTGCTCCCAGAGAGTTTGTCTGGAAGAAGGAAAACGGGGTAATGCGGAATTTTAAGCCCAGCAGTTCCTCATAAAAGAAATCCTGTCCGTAAAGGATGGTGGTCTCATCGCTTCGGACCACATCGGCCAGACTGTCATTGCGGATATGCAGGATCCCGGCAAAGGTTCCCGTAAGCTTTAGTGCCTGCACACAGGAGAGCCAGCCGGCCATCAGCTCCTGCTCAGACAGCGGCGTGGTACACTCCTCTGTCACGCCCAGATTGTCTGTCTGACCGGAAGTAACCAGTGCCACCAGGATTTCCCCGGTCTTTACCGCCCGGCGCACCAGCAGATGACGCAGATAACCAGTGTGCTGCATCTTCTTATGATAGCTGATATGCTTTTCTGTAAAGTAATTCAGGGTGGCTGTTAAAATCTTACAGAAATCCTCATGCACGATCTGGCACTCCGGCGTATTCACGATATCATAAAAGCTGCCGCGGCGGTGCATGCCAAGAGCCAGTGGGCCGTCCTTATACTCATCCCCGAAGGAGAACTCCATCTTATTGCGGTAGCCATCGGATATCGGGCTGGCCTTGATGCCCTCAAACTCGTAGGAATCACAGACTTCATCTAACAGGGCTTTTATCTGGCTTTCCTTGATTTTTAACTGTTCCTCATACGGAAGGCTCTGATACAGGCAGCCTCCACAAACACCAAAATGCGGGCAGGCATCTTCGGTTCTCTCCAGCGGTGACTTTTCCAGTACCTCTAAGAGACGTGCCTCACATTTGCCTTTTCTCTTTTTATTTATCACAAACCGGACCTTCTGCCCTGGAATGGCATTCTTGACGATGACCCGCTCGCCATCTACATATAACATTCCCTTATTGGGAAAATCAATGGTCTCCACGACCGCTTCAAACATATCTCCCTTTTTCACGTTTTATCTCCCAAATGATATTTCTTATGAAGTTTCGTAGGACGCAATTTCCTATGAAATGAAAAAGAATGTGCCAAGGCACATTCTCGCGCCGAGGCGCGGTTGCTTCAGCAACCATCTGCCTTTGCGCCGAGTGCGCATCCTCGCGGAGCGTTTTTGTATGATAGGACGCAATTTCCTATCATACAAGAAAGGCGTATCCCGGTCTGCGAGACACGCCTGATTCTGATTATTTTCTGATTTGATTTCCGGCTTTGCCGGCTTAAGCATCCTGCTGATTATTTCTCGTCATCCTCATCCTCGAAGAAGTCATCGTCAAAATCGTCATCGAAATCATCTTCGAAATCCTCCAGGTAATCCGGAGTAAAGAAACGGTATACACCGTATGCGATGGCTGCAACAGCTGCTACCACGCCAATGATGGCAAGGACCCAGAGAATGCAGGTTTTCTTCTTCTCCTCTTCCTCTTTTCTGTGTAAGAACTCATTTAATTTGGTGGAATTCATAATTTCTTCCACACGTGCCATTGCGTCTTTGCTCATGTTATCAAAACGATTCATACTGCCACATCCTTTCTACCATATTCCTGGCTCTGTTTCCAAAGCCATACCATTACTTGGATTATATCATTATTTTTCTGTTTTTACTATCCTATTTTATTCAAAAATATATTTTGTATGTATTCCTTACAGCTTCTGAAGCTTTGCAAAGGACGCAAACATTTTCTTGACTCCGGCTGTGTCAAAATTCACGGACACCTCAAAATCCTTCGTGCCGTCCTTCACACTGAGCACAATCCCCTCTCCAAACTTGATATGGCGGACCCGGTCGCCCACACTGTAATCCAGAGCTGCCGGCTTCTGCACGGTAAAGGCCTTTCCAAAGCTCGGACTTACCGGTTTTGCACTCTGTCCGGCAGAGGAAGCATTCGCCGGTTTCCGGTCAAAGATACTGCTTAAATCCTGTCCTGCCACTCCGCCAAAGCCGGAGCAGGCACTGTCTCCGGTTCCGGACACATAGGATGCCGTCCGGGATGCGTAGGAATTGGACTTCATGCCAAACTTGCTGATGCCCAGGCGGCTCTGAGTCTTATTCCACGGCAGTGTGTCATCGTCATATTCATCCTGATTGACGCTTCGGCTCACCCTCGGCTCCAGCTTTTCCATCTGGATCAATTCTTCCGGGATCTCATCCACAAAACGGCTCACTTTAGAATAATGGGTCTCGCCGTTGATCATGCGCATGCGGGATGCGGTAATGACCAGGCGCTCCTTCGCACGGGTGATGCCGACATAGCAGAGACGACGTTCCTCCTCAAGCTCTGTCCGGTCATCTGACATAATGGACATGCGGCTCGGGAACAGTCCATCCTCCAGGCCGCTTAAGTACACCACCGGAAACTCCAGTCCCTTAGCACTGTGCAAAGTCATAAGCGTAACCCGGTTTTCAGAATCATCCATCCGGTCCACATCGGCTACCAGTGCTACCTGCTCCAGAAATTCATCCAGGGATGGGTGCTCCGCGTCTTCACTGTAGCTGACCGCCTTGTTCATGAGTTCCTCAATGTTTTCCATACGGGTCTGAAACTCAATTTCGCCCTCAGCCTCGAGTTCCTCTTTATAACCGGTGTCTGCGAGAATCTGCTCTATCACCTCGCGAATGGAAGCACCGCCATCTAAGGCATCCCGGAAATCTTCAATCTGACCTGTAAACACAGCTACCCTGCCGGCTGTCTTGCCCAGCCCAGGCACGGCTGCTGCCCTGGCACAGGCATCATAAAAGCTCATACCCTGCTCCGATGCCCAGGCTGTGATCTTGCCGATGGATGCCGCGCCAATGCCGCGCTTCGGCACATTGATAATACGCTGAACTGCCAGGTCATCCTGCCCGTTGGCAACGGTCTTTAAATAGGACAATATGTCCTTGATTTCTTTTCTCTGATAGAAATTTACGCCGCCTACAAGGCGGTATGGCACGTTGTGCTCAATACATTTTTCCTCCAGCAGACGGGACTGGGCATTGGTACGGTAAAGAACGGCATAGTCCTGATAATCCCGTCCATCCTTCAGGATATCCCGTACGATGCCATCGGCCTCCTCGTAAGCCTGCTCATACTGATGGAAGATGACCGGAACACCTTCACCGTTAGCTGTCCACAGTGTTTTGTCCTTACGACCCTGATTGTTACGGATAACCGCGTTAGCTGCGTCAAGGATATGACCTGTAGAACGATAGTTCTGCTCCAGCTTGATCACCTTTGCTCCCGGGAAAGCACTCTCAAAATCCAGGATATTGCTGATGTTCGCACCCCGGAACTTATAAATGGACTGATCATCGTCGCCCACCACGCAGAGGTTCTTATATTTTCCTGCCAGCAGCTCAATGAGGCGGAACTGGGCCGTATTTGTATCCTGGTACTCATCTACCATAATGTACTTAAACCGCTCCTGATAATACTCCAGCACATCGGCATTGGTACGGAACAGATCAACCGTCTTAAAGATCAGATCATCGAAATCCAGTGCATTGTTCTTTTTTAGCTCCTCCTGATAACACTGGTAAACCTCTGCAATCTTTTTTGCACGCCAGTCCCCCTGTGCATTGAGACGAAATTCCTCCGGACTCATCAGTTCATTCTTCGCACCGGATACAGCAGTCAGCATGGCACGGTCCCGGAATACTTTCGGGTCCAGCTCCAGCTTCTTTAAAATCTGCCGCATCAGTGTTTTCTGATCATCTGTATCGTAGATGGAAAAATTGGTATTGTAGCCGAGATGATCTATGAAACGCCTCAGAATCCGCACACAGGAGGAATGAAAGGTGGAGACCCACACACTCTCAGAGCCAAATCCTACCAGATTGTCTACACGATCCCTCATCTCTCCGGCTGCCTTATTGGTAAAGGTAATTGCCATGATATTCCATGGATTCACGCCCTGTTCCTCAATCAGATATGCAATGCGGTGCGTCAGCACCCTGGTCTTTCCGGATCCTGCTCCCGCCAGAACTAAAAGCGGTCCCTCTGTGCAGAACACGGCCTCCTTCTGTCTGTCATTTAAGGTATCATAAACTGCCATTGTGCTGTAATCCTTTCAAAATCATTGATAAATGCTCGTTACATCTTACCACAAAAAAAGGGGCACCGCAAACCTTTGTTCACGATGCCTGTCTTATTTTTCTTTTCAGATTATTCAGCGTATGCAATAGCCTCGATCTCAACCAGTGCACCCTTCGGAAGTGCTGCAACCTCAAAAGCTGCTCTTGCCGGGCAAGCACCCTCAAAGAAGGTAGCATAAACCTCGTTCATGGCGCCGAAATCAGCAATGTTATTTAACAGAACGGTGGTCTTTACTACGTTAGCCATGCTCAGTCCGTCGCTCTCAAGAATGTTCTTGATGTTGGTTAAGGACTGCTTCGTCTGTGCTGCAATGTCTGCGCCTGCAAACTCGCCGGTAGCCGGGTCGATTGGGAGCTGACCGGAAACAAATACAAATTTGTCTGCGTGGATTGCCTGGGAATATGGTCCGATTGCGGCCGGAGCATTGTTCGTTGCTAATACTTTTTTCATAAGAAATCGTTCTCCTTTGTTTAATCTTTGTAATTTCTTATTATAAACACTCCGAATAAAAAATTCAATCCCTTTTCACAATGATTATGACCTTTTGTTAGCTTTATAACTTTTCGTTTTATCTCAATCAGTGCTTTCCCTCTTGCTATCTGGTTTTCAATACTATAACCAACTGGAACATTTTATATCTTTTTTGCTTGTTTTCCTGTTGTTACAGGGTACATTTTACCGATTTTAGACCCTGTTTTTTGTGTTTGATTCAGATTTTAGTATCATTTTAGTATCACGAAACAAAAGCACCCGAAAATCCTATGGCCGTGGATTCGGGTGCTTTTTAAATATACGCTTTCCTGCAATATTGTACAGTTCATATTATACTGCATTTATTACGACATCGCAACGGCTACAGTTCCAGAGCCACCCGCTCCGTTGAACTTGTCCAGGTGCGAGCAAAATGTCCCACACCGCCGCCGATCAGAGCGTTGTTATAGATCCAGGAATCCGCTGGAAGAAACACACGCAGCAGCTTGCCGTTCTCGCCGTTTCTTAAGCTCCACAATGCCTTATCGTGCTGCTGCCTTGCCGCGGCCACAGTGAGGCCACAGGAAGCAGCACACTCTCTCAGCGTGAACTTTCCCTGGTACCTGCTGCGAATCACTTCCGCCTGGATCTCCGGCAGACTATCCACACAGCCCCACAGGGTACGGCAGAGGCTTTCTTTCTCCATCCGGTCCAGAATATCCTCTTCCTGGTTGCCTGCTACTGCCACCAACTCCCCCACCGTGGTATCTTCTGTGCCATCAATTCCCGTAACAGGTGCGTCCAGGCTTCTCAGGATCACCATACAGGCATTTTCCTGTATCGCCCTGACTATCCCATAAACCAGGCTATTTCGACCGCTGAGGGCTCACGACCATACTTCTTTAGATAATCCGACTAGAATTCCTTCACCTTCCAGATCTATTCTGGAAACTGCACTTGGATATACTTACAAATGCCCTCGTTCCGCGGATTGTCTAAATAACTACATAAGCACTTAAAAGACAAAACAATTTTTCATCACATGACTGCTGTAAAATGTAACATCATACAGGTGTCTGTTTATGCTAATATCTCAATCCGTAAAACTTCCAGTATTTATAGCACTAGACGATTTTTAAATATAATTCACATTAAAATAATCAATTAAATATCGTGCCGCAAAACGTATGTCTTTTTCAAATTGGACATCATCCTCTGACATTGTCCTACTTCTTTTGGGACTATTTTTCACCAACTTGCATTCTAACTCGTTAATTTTTTGCTTAAAATACAAATTTTCTGATCCTCCATACTTTTGAGCTGCTTCCATGCATGAAATTGCTTTTTCATATTCGTGTTCTGATTCGTAAACTTTAGCATAAGTTAAATGTATATTGAGTGGCTGAAAAGATGAAAATTTCATTAGCGTTTCATCTGATACAAAAGGTTTTGATTTTTCAAAAAAATTTATCGCATATTTTCTAAAAAAGGCTCCTTTCGTTACATAAGCAATAGATTTTGAAAATTCGTCAAGCGGATTATCCGACAACTCTAAGAGTTGGATTATCATTTCAAACAAAACATATCTAGCCTTATACTTCACAATCCAGCTTTCGTTTGCAAGGCCGATCCCTCTTAAATCCATAGGATATTTATTTCGTGTTACCTTCAAAGCATGATAGATGGCTTCCACCTCATGCGTGGAATATTTTTGTGTGCAATACTTGCCATTTTCTACTACACTTTTCCTCGGATCTTGTATAAATGAAGAATCCGCTACATACATTGGTATATTTTTCATTTTTAGTAACTATTCTAAGCCGATTTGGGCTTTTTGATATAATTTTCCGTCCACAAAGTATAACTCTGCATTTGCTCCGCTGTATTCATCGGCGTACCACATATATGCTGTCATGCTTGTATCTATAATTTCAGACTCAGCAAGCGGAGTTCCCGCAGATCCAATTATTTTCTCACATTGCTCATATGTCATTCCAATTTCACACTGATTAAACGCTTCCAACGTAATTTTTTTGTCGTGCATAATGGAAGACATATTATTCATGTAGAAAAAGAATGAACCCAGCAGAATAATGAATGCAGATATCCAGCATAATGCCTTTTTTCTTCCTGGCATGTAATTATATGCAGATCGGCAATCAATTCTTTCATACTGTTCATTCAGTTTCACATCTGGATATCCTATTTGTATGGTATCCAAAAATTCTGATACCTGTTCATTTTTCTTTTTCCGAAACAAAAATGTCTCAACCGAACCGTTTTTTCCGTGGAACCTTAAATATCCAAAACTTCCATGATCCCCATAGCAATACGTTATTTCTTTTATTTTTCTAAAAGAATGTGCTTGTGATGGCATAAAAAACTCAGATAATAAAAAACTCTTATCAGAGTATAAAAGTTCCTGCCGGATTCCCTTTACCGTGGTATTCATTGAAAACCTCATTTTTCAAATATGCATACTTTTAATCACATATTATCACAAGTTTACGCAAAAGAAAAGCATCCGTCCCACATGACAGATGCTTTCAAAAAATAAAAAACTTTGGATAATGCCGTCATCTTGGATCTATGATACCTTATCCTACACCATTGATGCTATTGTAGGAAATATCCGTATAAAGGTAACGGTGGTTTTCCATTCTGACCACGCCTGGAACTGCAACCAAAATTTCAAATAACATCACACTGTCACCATCCTTACACCTACACGCTGTTTTTCTTCATTGTTTGCCTTGTACACTGCCTGTCCAAAACGCCGACCGTCCACTTCCATGATAACCGTTATGTCCCGACTACCTCCGCTTTCTGCCAGAGCTTCTTTCAATGCCTGTTTTATCGTGCTTAACGGGGAAACAACTTCTGTCTCGCGCTTGTTATCACCAAGGATAGCCGCAAACTCACCAGCGCGTGGCGGTACCACGGTTCCGGTCGCAAGACGTGGCATATTGTACGTTGCCGCTGCGGAAGCGTACTTTGCATATCTTCCGCCGCCTGCATTGCTGTAAGTAGACTGCGTCTGCCGTTTGCCTGCATTAATCGCAATCATTGCCGCTCCTATTCCTGCCGCAATAGATGCTCCCATAGCCAACGCACCTGCAGCACCAGAAATCGCACCAAGGGCAACTGCAAGAATTCCAGCCGCAGAAGCTGCTGCCAACAGAAAGCTTATCATTCTTTCTGTCGGAGTCATTTTGTCCCAGCTATCGTATAAAATGGCTGCAAGTGTTATTATTGCCCATAATGCCAGTTTAACCGGTGTTATAGAATCCAGGACTTTGCCCATTACACTAATAAAGCCTTTTAATGCGACAAACAACTTTCCAATATCAGATACCAACTTTATTATTGTCCAAGCCGCAAAAAAGCCAAGTATTGCATATGTTATAGTTCTTACAAGTTCTTTATTTTCACTAATCCAGTCAGAGAACTTTTTCAAAACATCTGTAAGCAATTTCAGGGCGTTAATTATAATTTCCCCTGTCCATTCCCCAATAGGCTGCAAAAAGCTATTCCATAACCATTCTCCAACCGGTTCCATAGCTTCTATTACTGCGCAAAGGGTATCAAGTGCCGCTGCTATAAGTTCAAACACACCGGGCAGAGCCTGTTCTAAACCCCATTTTGTGATAGGCAGCAAAACATTATTTAAAAGCCATAGCAGCAAATTTCCAATAGCCCTTACAACTGGATTTACGGATGTAAGCACCTTATCAAAGGATTTCAGCAGCGGAGAAAAGTCCAAGTTTGCAGCCCAATTCTTGATACTTTCTGATGCTAAGCGGAAAAATCCTGATAACGTAACCAAAATATCCCCCAGATGGCGTAATATCTTTGTCCCGGTATCGCCTGAGACCCAAGCTTTATCAAACTGCGTTATAAGATTCGCAACAGTTTGCGCCAGATTGGCAAATGTTATAAGCAGATTGTCCGTTATGGTCTTTCCGTACCCTTCAACATTCCAAACCTGCATGAATGATGCGCCTACGTCCTGTGCAAGCTGTTTTGCGGATGTAAACAGGTTTGTGAGAGACTGCATCACTTCCGGGCCATTATCAAGCCAGGATTCTTTCAGCGGAGCAAACAGGCCGGAGAATATCTCTTTCACTGCATCGGCACGGGCCTTTATGTCGTTTGATACCTCTTCCGTGGTAAACATCTGATCTGGTGTAGGTCCGACATATCCGGTCTTGTCCTGATCTGATTTGTTCCCGGCCTGGATAAGCTCATCAAACGAATACGTCAGCTTTTTATTCGCCTTTTCCTGTGCCTTTATCTGCTTGTTACTCTCTTTTAAGGCAGCGCCGTAGTCTTCCTCTACCTTCGTTGCTTTGGTATATGTATCTTTTCCGGTAAGAGCCGCAAAAAACTGAGAAGTCCACGTAACTGCTTCTGAAAGCAATGAGATGAACTCTACCAATGCAGGAGAAGCATATTCTGCAATAGGAGAAAATGAAGTAGCAAATGAATTTTTCAGCTGCGTAAGAGACGAAAGCACATTTGATATGGCCTTATTCGTCTCAGGCGAATACTGAGCAATATTCTCCATTCCCTCGCGTGCCGAACGAAAAGCTGTGAATATAGCAGTGCGAAGAATCCGAAAAAGAATAAGCCTTTTCAAGAGTCCGGCCATATTGGATCCAAATTTCTTAGCGGATTTTCCGCCCTGATCCACGCTTGTCTTCATCTGCTTTGTGGATTTGCTTGCCTTTTTCGTATCTGACGCATAGGCATTAATCTGAGCACGCAAATTGCGGATTTTCGCCGCATTGCGGTTATATTCTTTGTATCCTACACCAACTCCAGCCTTTTGCAGATCCTTTTGTCGGTTTTCAAGAGCTTCCAGTTCCTGCCGGAGCTTGACGATATGAGCATTTGACACCTTGGCATTTTCGCCAATCTCCCTAAGCCTTTCGGATTCAGCGGCAGCAGCGGCTTCTTTTTCTTTTGCTTCTTGCAGCTTTTGGTTAAGCTTTTCCTGGGCTTCCTGCTGCTTCCTGACTGATTTCGCTTCTTTTTGACGCTGTTCATCAGTCTTGAAAAGCTCTGATTTGTATGCTGCAAGGGCTTCCTGGGCACGCTTAAGAGCTACCGCGGTTGCATCATATTCAGAATCTCCAAAGCCTTTTCCTTTATCCTCCAGATGCAAAAGCTCTTTTGAGAGCTGACCTATCTTTCCAGACATTGTGGATACATCAACAACCTTTGGAGTTGCCGCAGGACTGACAAGTTCTTTTTTATAATCTTTTAATGCCTGAGTAACCTTCTGAAGCTTAATGTATGTATTGTCATAATCTTCATCACCAAAATACATACCATCTTGCTCCATGTCCTTTAAGGCCTTTGACAGGCTTTCAATTTCCCGCTTATAATCATTTGTCTGATCCTGTAATGACGAATCTAGTTTATTCAATACCTGTCCGGCTTGTTTCCCATACAGTTCTATCGCATCTACATAATTTTTAATATTTTGGGCAGCAGTCTTTCCAAACACCCTCTCCATAGCTTGAGGATCATAAGTGAAAGCCCCAGCTTTAGCAAAAGCCTTTTTTACCTTATCCGCTGCTTTCTCCGCATTATCTATTACCCGGCCCAGTTCCTTTTGTAGTTTTCTCCCACCTACACCAGCGCCATCCGTATTGATCTGGGTATCAATAATAATTGATCCATCACTCTGCTGCATCATAAATCACCGCCTTATATAATACAAAAAGCCGATGATTCTCATTTCTGAAAGTCACCGGCACCATTTTGCCATTAACAGATACCATTCTATCTGCCTGAGCTGTATGCAATTTTTCTTATTACTTCAAGTACTACTACATCCTCCTTCCTCTTTTTAACCTCTGCTGTATTGCCTCGCCCCTGAATTTCTTCAATAACACGTAATATTTCTGTATCGATAGTTCGTCTCCAGTCTACTTTTTATATTTATCTGTGTATTTTCCAATACGGCTTTGAGTCGCTGCGCCAACCTCTTCATTCACCATCTCAAAAGCTGCCTCAAGAAATGCCTCAAACAACAGCTTATGATCTTTTCCCACAATGGAAAATGGAGATTGTCCGGCAAATACTACATCGTATACATCTGAATTGAAAATATAATTCAGTTTCTGCTTAATGAGATCATTAAATTTCTCTAGTGTTGCGCTTGCTTCTTCCAATGAGCTCATATCATTAATGGCCGCAGTTCCATCTGGATTCAGTTGTATGTCCGCCATAGTTTCTTTTTCGGACTGCAGTTCTTTTATTGCCTTTGCGAAACGCTGAACAATGTCTGCGTCCGTTGGGTTAAAGCTGATTGTCCTGTCCGGATCATCATTAATGGAAAAAGTCTTATAACCGGTCTCAAATCTAATGCTTTTCATTCTCTGTTTCCTCCGCCAAAACCTGCTGCCTCAGAAAAATTTCCTGCTTGACTCCCTGTTCACACCCTTCTCCCAAATTCTTAATCAACGCGCCCGCTCTGCGAAGTGCCTGTAAAGCATTTTCCGTCTCGTTTTTATTTTTCATCTGCATGATCTCCTTTTTTTGTTGTCATATCATCATAAATAGCCGCAAGTTCACAGACTATCAAAAATAAGAATCCGCTGATTATTATCACACCAAACATTCAGTTCACCTTCTTTATACCATTATTCAATTTTCACTACGCTTTCTTCACTTCTTTTGATATCATGTATAACTTTTAAAATCTGCGCGGCAGCAGGTTTATCCAGTTCATACCGCATACGCCGTACCAGAGTATTTTCCGATATACCTAATGCATCTGCCAGGCGCCATTGTGGTATCTTACATTCTTTCAAGGTTTTCCGTATTGTTACATTATTCATGCATCCACATCACCACCACCACCACCATCATCATAATCATACTATATCATCCGCATTCAATGCGGCTATCCTCGTTTATTAAAAAAAATGGGCGTAATATAAATTTCTATGGTTTTCTCTCACATAAGCAACAATACACAGTTCATAAATCAAAACCCATATTTACTGCAAAATCCAGTAAAAGTTTTTATGCAAGCGGTACGATAATCTCTCTGCATCTTTTTTAATTCCGACACCAGCTTTTCATACTTTTCATATCGCATATACGCGGGCTTGGGTGGAATAGAAAGGTCCGCAATGTAATCGCAGATATAATGCCATCCATAATAGCCCATTTTTTTCTCCACAATATTCTCCATCTTCATGCGAAGTTGTTCTTGACCGCTGACCTGTTGGGACCTGTAATTTAATCCCGAGCATAACCTACACTGATATGTACCTTTCCGGCTGTCACGATACAGATACCGGACACGCCGCTCACAGCATGGACAATAAAAATACAGGCGCTGTGATACTCCATCAATATTCTTTACCCTTGAAACCTCCAGCGGATAAAATGCACGGTTCTCCAGAATCTCCATTTCTCTGCTTTGTGGATAATATCGAATAACCGTACCGCCGCTGCGAATATCCACTTTCTCTTTGTAATGAATATACTTGTCATACTGCAGAAAATTATATACCGCGAAACTATCTACACGGACACTTGTTTTTTCTTCAACCTGCTCATGCTTTTTATTGTGACCGCCGCTCCCAAAACCGCCCATACTATTCTCACTCCTTTATCAAACACGGAAATATACCCGGCTCGCCGGGATCTGGAATCAAAACTTCCATTTCCCATTTAACCGGATACAGCCTTATATGATCCAGTAGCATTCTCTCCATTGTTTCTACATTACGAGAAAAAAGCTTCATACCCGCGGTCTTTGTGTTATCATGCTCATAATGAGCCAATGATAATAAAGTCTCCAAAACTTTATTTTTTTCGTCCCATCTTACAGAAATAAAACTTACTTTCAAGGTTGTCCGCGTATAATATGCTTTGGGCTTAAGCGTGATTTTTCTCATTGCAAGTTGCTCCTCCTCTATGATTTTCACCATAAATCATACAATTTCAACCTGTGGTAAAACTCTGCTTTGACCTTCCGGCGGTAGCCGTAAAAATCATCGGTCTTAGCCGGAATATCACGCCCGCGGCGAAGCAAGCTATAGTACCCGGCTTCTTTCGGATCCTTGGCCGTCAGACTTTCATAAATAACTAATTCCATGCCTGGCGCTTTTGATATTGCACAACTAAAAAGAATGAACCGAATATCTGAATCCAGCTTTTTGCAATATTCATCAAGCCTCGCTTCATCCTCTTTCGGTACATCATAATCAGATAGTTTTGCATCGCGTGTGCGCATGATTTTCCTCCCTATGTCCGTTTTCCAACTGTCCACAATTCTACCTACTATTTTCCACCAAATGCTATTACTCCAAAAAATTTATTGAAAAACAAAAAAGGGCGAAGAAATGACAACGAATATCTTCGCTCTCTGTCATTCCCACGCCCTTAAAGGACTTCCGAACATGTTCATATGCCCAGGGTACTACATATTCTTTTTGCTTGCTTTCACTATGCCAATTTCTAAATAAAATCCCATCTTTATTTTTCTATTAGGCGAAATTTGCCTAAATTAATCATAAATCCGCAGTTTTCTGCAAATTCATATGTACCGCCGCAGATGCTGTGATTCACTCCGTTTTTATATCCACGTAGGCCCGTCTGTATTGCCCGTCCTTGCCCTTTTCTGCCTTATACGCCTTAACTATCGGTCGGAGCAATTTGAGCACTGTATCAAGCTCCTGTGGCTTCTCATAGGATATTCTAATCTTTACAGACATATTATAATCCAATCGCCTCACTTTTGCAAATTATCTATTTCACATGCTGCCGATCGTTTCCCAATCGGCAGCATCTTATCATTTTACGCACACTTAGACCGGTTCAGCTTGCGGCGAACTCTCGCCACACGCGCAAGTGCGTGAAAAATCCCCAGCAAGATTTCACTCGTCACAACCTCATACAGTTCTTTCCGGACTTCATCGTCCTCCTGCTCCAGATACGTAACCATCAGCCTTACAATTTCCTCCTGACAAGGCATAGTGCTGTTAACGATAATAATATCGGCAGAGCTGTAGCAAATCTGAAAGTTATTTGCTTCTCCCGGCATCTCAGTGGTAGCGATACGATGTTTTTCATTTAAAATTTTTCCCATTATTCTTGCCCTTTCTGCCGGTTCTGTGCTACTATGTAAGTGGTTTTGAGTAGCTCCGGCTATGCCCGCCCTATAAGATGCGCCAACATCCTATAGGGCTTTTCTTTATACATTTCCAAATTTTTCCTTGTTAATCCCAGCCAACTGGTAAATTTTCAGCATCTCCAATGCTTCCTCCTGTGTGTAACCTTCCTGAATGGCCGTTACGATCATTTCAGACTGCGCACGCAGCCAAGAACGGAAGTTTCCGTCCGCATCCGTTTTCTTTGACCGGTCAATCAATCTCAGATTCATCTCCCGCAACTCTCTATCTTCGCCTGGTGTGAGTTTCGCATCATCTGAGGCCAGTACAACGCCCTGACGGGTCAGAATGACATATGCGTCCACCAGTTCGCAACTGCTGCCCTTATACTTTTTATCCACCTGTTTCTCCTTTCCGCCGTTAGGCTCCTAAAATCTCCTCTAAGAATTTGCTATTTTCTTCCTTGGCTTGCTTCCTTCGTATGCTGATTTCTGGCATAGCAGCTTCTATACAAACTTTCGTAAGCCGTTCTGAAATACGACCGTCACATTTTAACGAGTCTATTGGCATGTTCGAAGTAATAATAAGGAGTTTTCCTTCACACATTCTACGATCAATCAATCGAAAAAGCTCTTGATCTGCCCATTCGCTCTGTTTTTCGCTTCCCAAATCATCCAGAATAAGTAAATCACAATTCATAAAGCCCCAAATACGGCTTGGAACTTCTGGTCCCTGTTTAAATGTTTCTTTTACTGCCTGTAAATACTCAACCATCGAAACAAACTTAACTGTCTTTCTATGCTTTAACTGGATAGATCCCGCCATACAGCAGGCAAGGAAACTTTTTCCGCTCCCTTTTGTCTTGCTCCATATGTATAAACCTTTATTCCTTGCCTCCCACTTCGGGAAATTCTGCCAAAAGCTCAAAGCAATCTGCTCTACAAGCCCTGCTGCACCCCCATAGGCGTTAAAATCAAACTTAGTCATGTCTGCCTCGCTGAATATGCGTGGAAAGCCAGGCTCCCCTAAATCGGCACGTCCTTTGCATATAGGACACGGACTTCCCATCGCTACAGGCGTTACAGGATCATATTCTGGTATAACAATATCCTCCACTGCATAACCAGTGCCACGACAAATCTTACAAACGGCCTTCCCGTCTGAGTCGTTCCCAAACTTCATTTGCGCTTGGGACGTGTTCCGGGTCATCTTCCGGATTGTATTCTGCTTCCGGTTCTGCTGCATTATTCTTCACCTCTTCCTTCTTACTGTTCTGCTGGCCGTCCTTTTGACTACGATTCAGCCAGCCATTTATGAATTTCTCGACACCTCTTCGACTCTTCCGTTTTGATAGATTCGCATCACACCAGGATGCCATCTGATAAAGTTCACGCTTTACATCAAGATCTGGATACGCCTGCTGCCACATTGTCAGCTTGTCCAGAGGTACATCATAGAAAGTTCCATCTTCCAAAATTATGAAAATTCCGGTTCCATTCTTCTCTTTCTCTACCTCTTTATCTTTCTCTATATCTATCTCTTTCTCTACGTCACCAGATTGAACACTGGTGTTACACTCTGTCACGCTACCGTCACTGGTTGTCACACTGTTGTCACATTGTGACGCTCTCCGTCTTCTCATATTACGCATACGCTCCGCCGATGTTCCCTCTGATCCGACCCGCTCCAACGCTTCTGGAAGAAAAATACCGCTTTCTGTCCACTCAAGTTTTTCGTTCGCTTCCAGAAAATTTATGGTTTCTTTCACCATCTCTGATTCTTCTCCGAGTTCTTCCTCAATAGAATCATATACACCCTGGAATGGTATCACGGCGTCCTTATCTATGCTGTACAGCAACATTTTTAAATAGATCAACTGCATTTCAATGCCGCCGGTCTGCTTTCTCATTTTCCGCTGAAACAACTGCCGGAAATAGTCATTCGGCAATTTCATCCAGTAGAAACGTCTGTTTTCTGCCATCCTACTGCCCATCACCTCCAGGCTGATAGCCATAATATTTCTTTCTGAAAAAGCCCTCCGGGATTTTACCGGCTATGGTTATGTACCCTGCTGTTTTCAGTTCCGCATTCATCTCACGAATAAGGCCATAAGCCTTCGTAGTGGACACGCCAACCGTTTCCGCCACTTCCGCAGCGGTTAAATACTGCTTCATGGACTCAGCACCTTCCTTTCTTCCAGCGCCTTTCTACTGGCTGCTATCTGCTCCAGAAGCTCACAGCGGCGCTTTGCAATCGGTTCGTATGCTTCCGGACTTTCCGCATTGCGTGGAAGCTCTGAAAGCGCTCTGCAAAGCCTTGTATACTCTGCAATCTGGTTAATAATTCCCATCTCTGCCCCTTCCTGATGCCCCTCTGTGCATCCCAGACGCCCCAGCCCGACCCGTCTTTTAATCTTCGATAATTTCAGTTACATCAACTTTTAAAGCCTTTGCCAGGCGTCCAGCGCATACTACTGTTACTTCTCGCTGACTTAAAATTCCGCTCATTCGTGCTCTACTCACTCCATAGGCTTTCGCAAGTTCAGAAACAGTCATACAGCAGTTCGCTCTTGCAAGATCAATTTTCTCCTTTGACAATTTCAAATACTCTCACCTCTATTCAAATAGTTTTGTATTACATTAACTAGTATATCAAATAGTTTTATATTTGTAAATAGATGCTTTCACATATTTTTCTATTTGTCAAAATATCGTTATTGTGTTATCATGGGAATGTAAAGCGAGGTGAAAGAAATCGAACTATCAAAAAAAATCAAAGCTTTAAGACAACAGGCACATCTATCACAAAGACAACTTGCGGAAGCTACGCATTTATCTATCGCGACAATCCAAGGTTATGAACAAGGGAAATTTATCCCCAAAAGAGAAAGTTTACAGAAAATAGCGGATGTTTTTCATATTTCTATCGATACACTTTATCAGCACAAATCAATCGTTATCGATGATAATATAGATAAAACTCATCCTATTAATACCATTCTGGCCAAGGTAGATAACCATGAACAGTTAACGCCAGAAGAATTGGAACAATATAGAAATCATGTTGCAAAAGCCATCCCCTCCATAAAGCAATCGTTAGAAAGCTTTGCTGAAACGCTCAAGCAGTCACTGGCCGAATATTATGAGGCAATGAATGACGAAGGGCAAAAGGAAGCTGATCTGCAAATACAGAAAACGATTGAAAAAGTAACAAAGCAGGCTGAGAACCAGGCTATAGATGAAGCTACGGAAAAAGTTCAGTTGCTTAGTAGAATACCAGAGTACAAGAAAGATTCTGATGCTTAATTTTAAGTTTCACCGCACCATGACAATATAATACACTTAACCGGGGAGCCGGGGGACGCGCTGCACCCGTTCCGAGCCTGTCGGAGGTGGTGCCAATGAGTACATATGAGAAATTACAGCTTGTAATATCTGTTTATCGCTGATTGTAGCAATTCTCACATATACGCATAAAAAATAGCCGTCCTAACCCTGAGAAAGTTTGACGGCTATTTTTTAGTCTAACATTTTTTCGCCGGGGCGGGGAGGTAGGGCTCCCTTCCGGCTTTCCTGTTAAGTGTATTATAAGTCATTCCGTTTTATTTGTCAAATACCTACACCAGGTGCAGAGCGCCCAAAGTGCCCCTGTTGCACATTGAAAATTATAATACACTTACCCAGGGAGCCGAAGGGGCGATTATGTCAGCCGCCGGACGTTATACGGAAGGAGGCCGGTGCCAATGGTTACATACTCTGATTTATTTCAATTTGTAATTATGCTTTGTGCTGTAATAACTCTTGTTGCTTATTTTACACACAAAAAATAGCGCCCTCGTCCTGGTAAGATAAGGCGCTATTTTTTAGTTTGATGCTTGCCGGCGGCTAGGTGTACTCTAGCTTTCGGTTCTCTTGTTAAGTGTATTATAAGTCAATTTAGCTTATTTGTCAAATCCTCTGTTTGTCCCAGACGCCCCAGCCCGGCCAGGAACAAAAGGAGGGGATATACCATGCCAGTATATCAAGACAAGACCACAAAGACCTGGTTCGTGAAGCTGTATTATACGGATTATACCGGCACCAGGCAGCAGAAATTTAAGCGCGGCTTCAAGCTGCAGCGTGAGGCGAAGGAGTGGGAGCGCCGGTTCCTGGAACGGCAGCAGGGCCAGCCAAACATGACCTTTCAGACCTTGTATGACCTGTACGCTGAAGATCTGAAAGCCCATGCAAAGGAATCCACCTGCAGGAGCCGCCTTTCCATGATCCGCAATCATATTCTTCCGTTCTGGAAGGAGCGGAAGCTGTGCGAGATTTCCCCGGCGGACGTCCGAAGCTGGCAAGGCGAGCTGAAACAGTCCGATCTAGGGGAATACAGTCAGTATATGGTAAACTGTCACCTATCGTCTATGTTTAACTTTGCTATGCGCTATTACAATCTGTCCTCAAACCCCTGCCGAATGGTTAAGGCTGTCGGAAAGGTTCACAAGGGCTTAAATTTCTGGACCCTGGACGAGTTCAAGGCGTTCCTTCCTACCGTGGAAGACGCCATTCTGCGCACTGCGTTCCTTACGCTCTTCTATTCCGGTATCCGGTGCGGGGAGCTGCTGGCCCTGACGGTAAAGGACTTTGATGCAGCAGGCAAGGCCATTACCATTTGCGGCACCTTCCACCGGTTCAATAAGGTGGACACGATCACAACGCCGAAATCAGAAAACAGCAGGCGCACGATTCCAATTCCCGGCTTTCTGGTGGAGGAGATTCAGGGCGTGCTTGCAAAGATCTATGAACCGGATCCAGACGAACGGATTTTTCAGACAGTCACACCCTCCCGGCTCTACACCGCCATTGAAAAGGGTTCTGCTGCCGCTGGAATCAAGCGCATCCGGGTGCATGATCTCCGTCACAGTCACGTTTCCCTGCTGATCAATATGGGATTTCCGCCCCTGCTGATTGCAGAGCGCATCGGGGACACCGTGGAAATGGTCAACAAAATTTACGGCCACCTGTACCCCAGCAAGCACCGGGAAGTGGCTGACCAATTAGAAAAATTAAATTTTTAGTATCATTTTAGTATCAGAAAGGCTTAGCCATGTAAACTATTTCGCATGGTTAAGCCTTTCCCTCTTGCCATCTGGTTTTCAATACTATATAATAAAGTGCAAGAGGTGACATCATGAAAAACAATTCCGAAAGACTATCCGATATTCTGAGCTGGTTAGATTCCATCTCCTATATCAAAACAGAGAAGATTCCCGAAGTGGATTTATATATGGACCAGGTAACTTCTTTTATGGAGGAGCACTTAAAGAAGACCAAGCGCAGCCCGGAGGACAAGGCCCTCACCAAAACCATGATCAACAACTATGCCAAAAACCGCCTGCTTCCCGCCCCGGTCCGCAAAAAATACAGCAAGGAGCATATTCTCCTGCTGCTGTTCATCTATTACTACAAAAACCTGCTTTCCATCGGAGACATTGAACAGCTCTTCCGTCCGGTCACCGAACAGCATTTCCATATCGACAGCGGACTGAACCTCAGCGATATCTACGAAGAAGTATTTTCCCGCGAAGCCCTTCAGATGGATCGCCTGAAAGAGGATATCCGTGCAAAATTCGAAGACAGCTGTCTTACTTTCACGGACACAGACAGCGAAGATCAGGAGTATCTGCAGCTGTTTGCCTTTATCAGCGAACTTTCCTTCGATGTCTATCTAAAAAAGCACATGATCGAGATGCTGATCGATCAGCTCCGCGAGGAGAGCATCCCTGATTCCAAAACAAAGAAAGCAAAAAAGTGATGCCGCATGCGCATCACTTTTTTACTGTTTTTTGATATTAGTTTTCACTCTGCGTTTCTTCCTGGTCTTCTGTCTGTCCGTTGTCTGCTGCCTGTTTCGCTGCAATACGGGCAAATACCATATCATAACCATCATTTCCGTAATTTAAGGACCGGTTCACGCGGCTTATAGTTGCGGTAGATGCTCCGGTCTTGTCCGCAATTTCAAGATAAGTGCGCTTTTCACGCAGCATCTTTGCCACCTCATAACGCTGAGACAACGATAACAGCTCATTGACTGTGCACACGTCTTCAAAAAAGATATAGCACTCCTCCGGCGTTTTTAATGTTAAAATAGCTTCAAACAGATGATCTACAGCCTCTGTCTTGATTTTCTTGTTCATTCTGTATAATTCCCTTCTTAAAATGCATCCTTCTGATGTTTTACTTTTAACAGTTTATCACACTAAAATTGTAAAGTCTATAGTTCTAACGGTATTTTTAGTTCAGAAAATGCCTATCCGTGTACAGTAAGAATTTCTCCACTACATGGGCCACGCCGTCATCGTTGTTGGAGAAGGTAACATAATCGGCCGCACTGCGCACCGGCCGAACCGCATTTTCCATGGCTACGCCAAGTCCGGCAAACTCGATCATGGAAAGATCATTATAACCGTCACCGCAGGCAATCATCTCCTCCCGTTCCATGCCAAGCAGCTTTAACAGCTGTGCAAGGCTCTGGGCCTTGTCAATGTTCCGCGGCAGAATCTCCAGGAAAAACGGATCAGAACGATATACACTGAAATTCTTTCCCAATGCTGCTTTCACACGAGCCTCTACCAGTGCCAGATAATCCCCGTCATCCAGCATAAGGAATTTGGGAACCGGAAAATCCAGATACTCTTCCAGATTATCTACCTGCTTCAGTTTCAGATGATTGATCCTGGATTCCAGCTTTGCGTAGCGGTTTTCCGGATTATTGGTAAGGATCTGCGTATCCTGATAGGTCAGAATATCTACCTGCTCCTTTTTCGCCAGCTCAACAATACGGCGGTTGGCCTCCACCGGAAGTTCCTGCTTGAAAATGACTTTCCTTGTGCAGCAGTCCGTGATCATCCCTCCATTGAATGACAGGATATAACCGCCATAGTTCTCCAGTTCCAGTTCCTGCGCCAGAGGCACTACGCCGTAGGTCGGCCTGCCGGAAGCCAGGACTACTTTGATCCCCCGCTTCTGCGCTTCCATCAGACTCTGTTTTGTTCTCGGAGTGATTACCTTGTCCCTGTTAGTTAAGGTTCCATCCAGATCCAGAACGATTATTTTATAATTCATAAGCTTTACTCTCCATGCAAATAATCTCTTTTCATCATATCACGAAAATGTCCGTTTGTCACAGACATTTTCGTGATTCAGCGTATTAAATTACCCGTATGCTATTTTACTGCCTCCTCTGCGAATTGTGTTGTTACCAGATCCTCATACGGCACACGCGTCTGCAGCTCTCCTGCTTCCTCAAGAATATTTTCCAGCAATTCAAAGCTGGACCTCTCAAAGATCAGATTCTCCTTCCAGGTATCCTGATCCTGATATCGTTTCACGATTTTTGTGATATTTTCCAGCGGAGTATCCGAAAACTGTGGCTGGATGGTCTTTGCGATTTCTTCCGCTGTGTGGAAATTCACATAATTCATTCCTTTCTGAAGCGCGCTTGTAAACCTCTGGATGAGATCCGGATGCATGGCAAGATAACTTTTCTTCGCACAGTAAGCTGTATACGGCACATAGCCGGAATCTGTTCCCAGAGATGCGACTACGTAGCCGTTTCCTTCCAATTCCAGTCCTGTAGCAAATGGCTCAAATTCCACCGTATAATCCGACTGGTCACTGGTAAAGGCTGCTGCTGTCAGGCCAAACTGAATACTCTGATCCATAGTCAGGTCTGCTTTGGGATCAATTCCGTTCTTTTTTAAGATATACTCAAAGACCATCTGCGGCATACCGCCTGCACGTCCGCCCAACACCCGGCTGCCCTTTAATTTCTGCCAGGTAAAATCCGAATCCGGCTGACGTGCAACCAGAAAGTTTCCGGCCCGTTGGGTCAGCTGCGCAAAATTGACTGCATAATCCTCCGCTCCCTGGGCGTAGGTATAGATGCTGGCTTCCGATCCCATAAAGCCGATATCCGCATCTCCTGCCAGCATGGCTGTCATGACCTTATCTGCCCCTGCCCCGTTTACCAGAGTCAGATCGATCCCTTCTTCCTGAAAATATCCCAATTCGATGGCAGCATACTGCGGTGCGTAAAAAATCGAATGTGCCACCTCATACAGCGTTACCGGTGTCCGGCCGGATGTTTCCTTCCCACAGCCGCACAGCGCTGCACACGCAAGAAAGCCTGCCAGCAGAACCCGCATTGCTTTTTTCATACTTTTCAAATCCTCCCGAAACTGTTCTTAATACCTACATTGTATGACAGCCGCCATCTCACGTTTCCGTTTTCGGGTTATTTTACTCAGACCTGAGACTCCAGACGCGAAAAACAGCCTGCAGATAGTCCGAAAATCCAGCCTGCTCTACATCACCCGCAGTCAGAATATCCACTTCGCCCAGTGCCTTTCCATCCAGTTCATAACGCAGCACTCCGGCTTTCTCACCTTTTGTAACCGGAGCCTGCAGCACTTCCGGCAGCAGAAGCTTTTTTTCTATCGAAGAAAAATCTTCCCCACCAAGACCCAGATAAGAGAAGCCTCCCGCATACTGAAGCTGCACTGAAGATTCCACGCCATCCGTCACTTCCATAGCCTGGAGTAATGGCATTTCCCGGTCCTCATAGAGCCTGCAATTTGCATATCCGTAATTTAACAATATCTGGGCATCCGCAAAGCGTGCCTTGTAATCCGGTGCCGCCATGATCACTGCGATCAGACGCACACCATCCTTCTCCGCGGTAGCAGACAGGCAGTATTTTGCCATGGATGTAGAACCGGTTTTTAAGCCGGTCACACGATAGTTTGTTGCCATTTTCAAAAGCCTGTTCGTATTGGAAAGCCCGAATTCCCTGCTTCCCTGCTTTGTTACATGGGTAATATTCTCCATCCATATGGTAGAGTAATTATGAATCTGAGGATATTTCGTAATCAGCTCCCGCGACATGACAGCAATATCCCGGGCCGTAGTAAGATGTTCCGGTGACTCCGTCAGGCCACAGCAGTCCACAAAGTGCGTGCCTGTCATTCCAAGTCCCTTTGCCCGCTCATTCATACTCTGGACAAATGCAGCCTCAGAACCCGATATGTATTCCGCCATAGCTACAGATGCATCGTTGCCGGAGGCAATGACAATGCACTTGATCAGTGTTTCTACCGTCTGAATTTCCCCCTCCTCCAGAAACACCTGGGAACCACCCATGGATTTTGCGTGAGCACTGGTCACCACCTCATCATCCAGCCGTATTTTTCCTGCATCGATGGCATCAAAGATCAGAATCAGCGTCATAATCTTGGTAATGCTGGCCGGACTTCTCCGCTCATCCGCATTCTTTTCGTAAATGATCTGTCCTGTAGAAGCCTCCATCAAGACCGCGCCGGGCGCCTGAATCTGTAACGTCTGGCTGCCTTCCGGATTCTTCTGCTCTGTCCGGCTTTCCGCTGTCTGATACCGCATTTTCTGCTCTGCCCGGTTTTCCGCTGTCTCATATCGTATTTTCTGCTCTGTTCGGCTTTCCGATGTCTCATATCGTATTTTCTGTTTCGTCCGGCTTTCCATCGTCTGGCAGCAGCTTTCCTGCACCGTGATGTATCCCCGGTTTTTTTGTCCTGCCCAGGCAGATGAAACAGTCAGATCTACCAGCAAACTGACGCACACAGGCATTACTGCCTGCTTCACAAATTTTCTCACAGTTTTTCCCCCCTCATCACTGCGCAAGCAGCAATCTCTTTCACTGCAATCTATGGCTATTTTTCCAGTTCTATGCTATGATGGAAGCAGGAAGAAATTTACATAAATATAAAGGGGTTTACCATATGAATCTATATTATTCCGGCAAGTCTTACAGGCGCAGTCACCGCCGTTCCAGGTTGCCGCGCTTTCTGGCGGCTTCCGCCTGCATTGTACTGATCGGCGTGCTTGGAACCGGTCTTTTTTTTCTAAAAAAACAACATCAAAACCATGAACCCGGCAGCACCAGCGGCATTGTCATCTCCACGGAGCCAGACAATAGCGAAGCCCCCACTGAGGGGGACGGATTCGTAATGCCGGAGACCCCGGCTGCAGAGCTGCTCCACCAGGCCTATCTGCTGGCTTCCGGTTATGACTATGATGCCGCTATCGAACTGTTAAAAGGTTCCGAAGAATTTGCTACTGATCCGGAGGTCGTTTCTGCCATTGCCGGATACGAAACCACAAAAACAACTCTGGTTCGCACCCCCATCAGCAAAATCACCCACGTGTTTTTTCACACGCTGATTGCAGATCCATCCAAATCATTCGACGGTGACCGGGATGAGAACGGCTACAATCAGGTCATGACCACCATCGACGAATTTAATAAAATTCTGGAAACCTTATACGAAAAAGGATATGTTCTCGTAAAGCTTCATGATATGGCATACGAAACCACAGATGAAAACGGCAATACTGTCATGAAGGCAGGAGACATCATGCTGCCGCCTGGCAAAATCCCGTTTGTTATGTCCCAAGATGACCTTTGCTACTACCCATACATGAGCGGAGACGGCTTCGCAGACCGTATTGTTATCGGTGAAGACGGAAAGCCAACCTGCCAGATGGTCCTTGATGACGGCACCGTCACTACAGGAGACTACGACCTGGTTCCGATCCTTGAAAAATTCTGCGAACAACATCCTGATTTTTCCTACAAAGGTGCACGCGCAGTATTGGCCTTTACCGGCTATGAAGGCATTCTCGGCTACCGTACATCCTCTTCCTATGCCGGTTCTGAAACTTATGAGCAGGACCGCCAGGCAGCTGCAGAAGTTGCCCAATGTCTGCGGGAGCATGGCTGGGAGCTTGCCTCCCACAGCTGGGGACACCTGGATCTCGGTACTGTAGAATGGGAGCGTTTCCAGTCTGACACCGACAAATGGGAATCCGAAGTCGAATCTCTGATTGGTCCCACCGACATCATCCTCTTCCCATTTGGGGCAGATATAGGCGACTGGCATCCATACACCATGGAAAATGAGCGCTTCCGCTATCTTTACAACGCAGGCTTCCGCTACTTCTGCAATGTCGATTCCAGCCAGTACTGGATACAGCTCGGCGATGATTACCTGCGCCAGGGACGAAGAAATCTTGATGGCTACCGAATGTGGAAAGATATGACCGCAGAGTCAGAAGGGCGATCCCGCAAGCTGGAGGATCTGTTCCACGCCGAAGACATCTTCGACAAATCCAGGCCGACCCCGGTTCCAGATATGTAAAAAACACTCCAAACTTCAAAAGCTGCTGGTGAACTTACGCACCAGCAGCTTTTCTTATGCCTGCTCTCTCTCTTTTCAGCTTTCCAAAGAACAGATAGTAAATCACAAACAGTACTGTTGTGGTAACCCAGGTCAGCGGATAGCTGAACATGATCGTATAAATATCACGCTTTAACGGCACAGCGATCAGAATCCATCCAACCCGCAGAACACAAACTCCCAGCAGGCTGATGATCATAGGACACCAGCAGTCTCCCACACCACGCAGGGAACCTGACAGAATCTCGATAGCCACATACTCCACATACAGGGGCGCCAGATAACGCATCATGGCAATGCCTATAGAAATAACATCCTGATCTGTGGTAAACAGCTCATACCCATACACACCATATCGGTAGATGAAAAATGACATGCCAAGAGATGCAAGTACCGTCATGACCATGCAGGTCCGCACACCACGGTGCACCCGATCCATCTTTCCTGCACCGTAATTCTGTCCTACAAAGGTCGTAATCGATATGCCAAAGGCATTGATCATCATCCAAAACATGGAATCCAGCTTACTGTATGCCGCCCACGCCGCCACCGTATTGGTTCCAAGCGAATTGATGCCCGACTGGATAATGACATTGGAAAGGCCATACATCACAGACTGCATGCCCGCCGGAAGGCCTATGCGGATGATGCGCTTCAGCATCCGCCCATCCAGGCGGAGTTCCCTTAACACAAGCCGGTGCATATCCCTTGTGCGGATCAGACAGACTACTACCAGAAATGCACTGAAAAGCTGGGACAGGATCGTGGCAATGGCCGCTCCCACAACTCCCAGACGGAAAAATACGACCAGCACGATGTCCAGAGCAATGTTGACCATACAGCTTGCCGCCAAAAAATACAGCGGTCGTTTGGAATCTCCTACTGCACGCAGAATGGCTGCCCCCACATTATAAACCAGATTGGCAATGATACCGGCAAAGTAAATTCTCAGATATACTACCGAAAGCCCCAGCACATCTTCCGGCGTTCCCATAGACTCCAACAGAAACGGTGCCAGACCGATTCCCACAAACATGAGCACAATTCCGGAAAGGATACTGAACATCAATGCTGTATGAACCGCATATCCCACCATTTCCGGCCGTTTTGCCCCATAATACTGGGAAACGATCACTGATGCACCGGATGACAGGCCTACGAAAAAGCCTACGATCAGCTGCGTCAGCATACTGGTGGAGCCTCCCACCGCCGACAAGGCTTCCTTTCCCACAAACCGTCCCACGATCATGGCATCTGCCGCATTATAAAGCTGCTGGAAAAAAGTCCCAAACAGGATCGGAAAGAAAAAGAACAGCAGCTGCTGCCAGATGATGCCCTCCGTGATCTGATTCCCCTTTGATTTTTCTTTTGTCATGCTGCAAAAACCTCCCCATTACTGTCCTTTCATGATAACGTATTTTCTATTTTTCGTCAATTCCCATCCCTGTATCCAAGAAGTAATCTAAAATTAAAAATATCTTAAAGCTTTTTTGTCCCGTACTTGCTATAATGACAGAACGATTAAGTTTGGAGAATTATTATGCAAAAATACCGAAAATATCTGGCTCTTCTGTTTCTGACGGCCGCTGCAGCCACCGTCACCGGATGCGGCATCTCTGAAAAAGAGGCCAGCATTACGTCCGGCGCGCAGACTGCCCATATGCAGACAGACGAAGAGCCTGCCAATATCGTCCTGATCAATAACATTTATTACTACGATACAGGTCGGACTGTTTTCAGCATTCCCGATCACACAAACGGCACCATCCATTCTGTGACAGCTTCTCAGAATACCCGGCCACAGAAAAATGAAGAAGCAAATTTTGACTGCCAGGGAGCTGCCTACTGCATTCTTGCTGACGGTGCTGCTGCTGTTATGACTGATGAAGCCTCTGGTACCTATGAACTGTTTCTGGCCGATGACACGGTAGAATTCCAGGGTGTCTGCAAAAAGAAAAAAGAAATTTCTTCTGACACCTTGAAATGGCTGAATTTTTATTACAGTCTTTCCGAGTCAGACCGCAATGCCCTTTCCATGATTCCATCCGAATTTGCCGGACAGATTTCCGGAAACAGCATGAGCACAAATGAGACGAGTACCTCCGACTCTTCTTATCTGGAAGCTCTTACCCAGGAGGAACTTGACGCCACAGAAGCACTGGCACAATATTACTTTACCGAGGAGGTTACCTCCTTTGAGGGTGTCGACCAGATTTACCCCGCAGATTCTTCAGATCCACAGTACCATAACAGCGGTATCGAAGATGATTACGGTCCCGGCAACATCATTATCTACCGGGTTCTGACCAATCTCGACCGCCGCGACGGCAACCCATTCCGCTACATCAGCATAGCAAGAAAATCCAAGTCCGATGACTGGAAAATCATCAACAGCGGATTCTAAATAGCAATTTAAGGGAATAGCACGAAAGGGTCCGAAGTTCCGGGGAGGGCCTACAGAA
>ERZ773142.625-NODE-625-length-28026-cov-9.85696_pt1 | contig 28026 bp, 23 predicted proteins | sample MGYA00580853_ERZ773142 | MGnify/ENA primary metagenome ERZ773142 (study PRJEB29015, sample SAMEA2737862) | human gut metagenome | biome: human gut; feature: human-associated habitat; material: faeces | place: China | collected 2012 ... | reverse complement strand
AGGCGGCGGAGCGAATGAAGTACAAAATTTCACAGCATCTGCTTATTCTGTATGGTCTGACCGAACCTTCGGACCTTATTGATTATTCTTTAAATTGCTATATTGCGCTCAGAAACTCAGCCGCATCTGATACCATGTTACATTGCCATGTACGGAGGCGGACACGCCTTCGTTTACGAAGCCGAATTTTGCGTAATAATGGATCAGTTTATCTTTGCAGGTGAGCACAAGTCCTTTGCGGCCTTGGACTCTGGCATCGGAGATGGCACGTTGGATGAGGGCTCCGGCATAGCCATGTCTGCGGTATTCCGGGATGGTATTGACGCCGAAGATCATCTGCCAGGTACCGTTTTCCTTATGGAGAGCGGCATGTTCATACATTTCATCGGTCAGGTCAGCCATATCGGTGACCATGCCGTCTACAAAGGCAATGAGCTTATCTTCATCGAACATGAGCCAGAAATGGTTACTGTAATGGGCCAGGCGCTGTTCAAAATCGCTGCGGGTGGCAGCCTCAGCGGGTGGGAAGCATTCCGCCTCAACAGCGGTGACAGCGTCAAGATCTTCTATGGTGGCAGTTCTGATTAACATAGGGAAAGTCCTCCTGATTTTTTTCTAAAGACAGATGGTATTGTAGCATGGTGGCTTTGAAAAATCCAGCCGGCAGTTTTTGCAGACAGGATTTGACATGCAAAAAACAAAAAAATAACAAAATGGAATTCGTACATAAAAGCAGAGAACAGACCAAATGGACATACCATTTTAAAAAGCGAAATAAAGAAATGTGAAAAAAATAAAAAAATACTTTACATTATGAGGAAATATTGGTAATATATGACATGCGATAATGAGACCGGAGGAGATGCTTATCGGCATCATCTTTTTTAACAAAACTTGTATACTAGTAAACTTGAGAATCACGGGCTCTAAATGTTAAAAAAATATCAAACAGAATGAGAAAGAAAAGGAGGGTGAGTCATGGCACGATACGGATAGCGTATCTATGAGGGAAAGGTAATCAAAACAGAAGCATTGAGAAAATGAAAAATGAGAAGGAGATATTATGCAGATCTTACTGGTTATACTCAGTCTGGTATTACTTATTTATCTATGTTTCAAAGGGGTTCCGATCTTTTTCGGCGCAATGATTTCCGGTATTTTTCTTCTGGTTACAGCCGGAATGAATCCGGTAGAACAGATTACAACGACATATGTAACAGGACTGGCAAACTATTTCGGAAAGTTTTTCTTTATTTTCGTTCTGGGCTCGCTGTTCGGCAAGCTGACTGACATCAGCGGAGCGGCAGATGCAGTAGCAAAGGTCGTGATCGATAAGCTGGGTGACCGCTTCATCGTTCCGTCTATTATGCTTGCAGGTGTGATCCTGACTTATGGCGGTGTGTCCGTATTCGTATGTATGTTTACTCTGTACCCGTTGATGGTTTCTCTGTTTAAGAAGGGTGATATCTCTCGTACTCTGATTCCGGCAGTATACTTTGCAGGTGCAGGTACCTTCACCGGTATGATGCCGGGTTCTCCGCAGATCCAGAACCTGATGCCGGGTCAGATCCTCGGCACTCCGGCCACTGCAGCTTTCGTTCCGGGCATGATCGCAGCAGTTTTTGAGGCAATTCTGGTCTTTGGATTTATGATCTGGTATGTTGGTTACACCAAGAAAAAAGGCCTTCACTTCGAGATGACTGAGAAGGATGAGGCTATGCTGAAGCTGAAAGAAGGAAAAGAGCTTCCGAACATTGTGGTTGCGCTGCTTCCGATGATCATCCTTCTTGTTGCTTTAAATGGTTTCAAGCTCAGCGCAGAGCTTGCATTGTTTGTTGGTTTTATTGCCGGCCTGATCTGCTATGCAAAACAGATCCCGTGGAAGGAAATCTGGAAACATCTCGGCGATGGCACAAAAGATGGTACGGGTTCTCTGTTTAACACGGCAGCAGTTGTTGGCTTTGGCTCTCTGGTTCAGGTAACTCCGGCCTTCAATACCCTGATTGGTTCGGTGACGAAAATCGGAGGAAGCCCGCTAATCGCATCTGCACTGGCAGTTACTGTACTGGCAGGTGTTTGCGGTTCCGGCTCCGGCGGCCTTGGCATTGCGCTTCCGATCATTAAGGATTACTTTGTTCCGCTTGGCGTAAACCTTGAGGCACTGCACCGTGTCAGCGCACTGGCAAGTTTAGGCCTGGATTCTCTTCCGCACAACGGCCTGGTTGTATCCGTGCTGAACGTAACTGAGAATGATCACCGTCATTCCTACTTCCCGATCTTCGTAACTACCTGCCTGATTCCACTGATCACACTGGTATTTATGATCCTGCTGTTTTATTTATTCGGAATGGCATAAAAGAGGGGCACGAAAAAGAAGCATGACAGCGGTTTTGTGAAAGGAGATACTAAATGTTTATTCAGTTTCCAGAAGTTCATACACCAATTCAGGGAATGGAGAATGTTCCGATCCCAAATATGGTAACGATTCGCCAGAGCTATGATCCGACCAAGATCGAAGATATTAAGGGACATATGCTGGCAGAGCTTGAAAAAGTAGAAAACAAAGAAAGCTATAAAGGAAAACGAATCTGTATCACAGCAGGAAGCCGCGGCATTCCGGATCTGGATGTGATGCTGCGCACCATCTGCGATACCTTAAAGAGCTGGGGAGCAGAGCCGTTTATCATTCCGTCCATGGGAAGCCATGGCGGCGCGTGTGCTGAGGGACAGCTGGAGATGCTGGCCGGTTATAATATCACGGAGGAGAGCATGGGCGTACCGATCCTGTCATCCATGGAGGTGGTGCAGTACGGTGAACTGAACGGCATTCCGCTTTACTGCGATAAATATGCTTACGAATCCGACGGAATCGTAATCTTTAATAAGGTTAAGCCGCATACCGATTTCCGAGGCCCTCACGAGAGCGGTCTTGCGAAGATGATAGCGATCGGTATTGCAAAGCATAAAGGCGCAAGTATGTTCCACAGCTTCGGATTCCATCGTTTTGCGGAACTGATCCCGCAGGTGGCAGAGCAGTTCTTGGAAAAATGTCCGTTTGCTTTCGGTGTTGGCGTGGTACAGAACGCATACGATGATATCTGCGCAATGGAAGTCTGCGGCAAGGACAATTTCATGGAGACCGATGCACGTCTTCTGGTTGTTGCAAAAGAGCGTATGGCAAAATTCAAATTCAATGATATTGACGTTTTGATCATTGATGAGATTGGAAAGAATATCAGCGGAAACGGTCATGATCCGAATGTGACCGGACGTAATATTACGCATACGTTCGGTGCGACCCTGAATTTAAAGAAGCTGTTTATCCGCGGCATCACGCCGGAAGCACATCATAATGGCTGCGGTCTTGGTTCGGCAGATGTAACGACCAGACGCTGCTTAAATGATGTAGACTGGGAAGTGACCTGGACCAACGTGCTGACTACCGGAATCATGGATGCATGTCCGATCCCGCTGTATGTCAATACCGATAAAGAGGCAGTGCTGATGTGCATCCGCTGCTGTCATAACCTGGATTACAAGAAGGCAAGAGTGGTACACATCAAGAATACCCTGTGTCTGGATGAAATTCAGGTATCGGAGGCTCTTTATGAGTCCATTAAGGATATGGATGGAATCAGTTATGTAAGTGGTCCGACTCCGATGTATTTTGATGAAAATGGAATGATGGATTAAGTATTTGAAAAAAATCCCTGCGGCACATGGAATGATGTGCCCCAGGGATTTTTGGGTAAAAGAAAAATGCGTCTGATAGGAATCGAACCTACGCACGCGGCTCCGGAGGCCACTGCTCTATCCACTGAGCTACAGACGCATCTATATCATGATACTATACTTTTTTCGAATTTGCAAGGGGATTTGTTGATTTTTTAGCCTGATTTTGATATGATGTATCTGCTATTTGTATGCAATCAGAATGTGATACAGCAGTGGTAATTTTGAAAAGCTGGAGGATAACATTTTATGAAACATAACTGGAATTTTTTTCAGAATGAAAGTGCAGATGCAGAGAAAAAAGCACTGCTTCCGGTTCTTGTGATTCCGCTTGTAGTCATTGTGCTGATGATCGTGATCGTACTTGCGGATTACGGAAAAAAACGGGCAGAGGAACCGCCTGCGGTGACGGAAACGGCAGAAACAGAGGAGCAGGAACCGGAGACAATGGCAGAAACCGGTGAATCTGCAGAGACAGAAACCGATACGGCAGCAGAAGCGGAGACAGAAGCTTCAGAAGAAAACGGGGATCCTTACACAACGGAAAATCTGACTCATGACAGTGTGCCGGAAGTCTTAAGTCTGATGAAAAAATATTTTACTGCGCGGGCCAGCGGAGACGCAGACACCATGAATGAGATTTACGGGGTATCTGGTCTTTCCTTTACGGAGCTGGAACATGAGAAGACCAGACTGCGCAGCAATTCCAAGTATGTGCAGGAGTTTGAGAATATCACTACCTATGTGCGTGACGGTGTGACAGCGGACAGCTGGCTGGTTTACGCGCTGGCAGATATTAAGTTCCATTCCGTGAAAACGGCAGCGCCCATGATCATGTGGTGCTATGTAGAGAAAGACAGTGAGGGTAATTTTCATATCATCAACGATACGGATCTTTCGGAGAATGTGCTCCAGTTCGTGGAGACCTCCAATCATTCGGAGGAGGTGCGGAAGCTGGCGTCCAGTGTAAATGTGAAGCTGAAGGAAGCCCTGAATTCCGATGAGGATTTAAACAGTGTTTACGGCGTCCTTCGTGATGGTTCGCCGGTTTATGATGACGGTCAGGAGCCGGAGGTTGTGATCGGTGAGGAAGAATCTTCCGGGAGCGGAACAGACAGTGTGGAAGCTGAGGTGAGTGTGGGCGAAGAGAGCAGCGAAACAGAAACCGAGTCTGTGGCAGAGCCCCAGAGCACAGAGGAAACCGGTGCGGCCGGAAACTAAAACAGAAAAGAAAGAAGATAATACCATGGAAACTATGAATGTAAAAGATTTTTATTTTGATCTGCCTCAGGAACTGATCGCGCAGGATCCGCTGGAGGACCGTTCCTCTTCCCGCCTTCTGGTGCTGGATAAAAACACCGGGGAAATGGAGCATCGCCACTTCCGCGATATCACCGAGTATTTAAGACCGGGGGACTGTCTGGTCATCAACAACACCAAGGTTATTCCGGCACGCCTGTTTGGTGTGAAGGAAGACACCCAGGCCAAAATCGAGGTGCTTCTGTTAAAACGCCGGGAAAATGATATCTGGGAGACGCTGGTAAAGCCTGGTAAAAAATGCCGGCCGGGTACAGTGATCGTTTTCGGAGAAGGTCTGTTAAAGGGCACAGTGATCGATGTGGTAGATGAGGGCAACCGTCTGATCCAGTTTTCCTACGAGGGAATTTTTGAGGAGATTCTGGATCAGCTTGGACAGATGCCGCTCCCACCGTACATCACCCATCAGTTAAAGGACAAGAACCGTTATCAGACGGTATACGCAGAGCACGACGGCTCTGCGGCAGCACCAACTGCCGGATTGCATTTTACGAAAGAGCTTCTGTCTCAGATCGAGGAGATGGGGGTAAAGATTGCGCATGTAACGCTGCATGTAGGTCTTGGCACGTTCCGTCCGGTCAAGGTAGAGAATGTGCTGGAGCATCATATGCATTCTGAGTTTTATATGGTAGAGGAATCTGAGGCAAAAAAGATCAACGATACCAAGGCAGCAGGCGGCCGCGTTATCTGTGTGGGTACCACCAGCTGCCGTACCATTGAGTCTGCCACCGGAGAGGACGGAATCTTAAAGGCCGGAAGCGGCTGGACCGAGATTTTTATTTATCCGGGTTATAAATTTAAAATCCTGGACTGCCTGATCACGAACTTTCATCTGCCGGAGTCTACTCTGGTGATGCTGGTTTCTGCGCTGGCAGGACGCGAGCATGTACTGCATGCTTATAAGGAGGCAATTAAGGAACGCTACCGTTTCTTTAGTTTTGGTGATGCGATGTTTATTCACGATTAAAGAACCGGGTAAGAGACAGGCTATCTCCCTGGTGGGGGGATAGCCATTTTCGGCTTATGAAACGGTGAAGAGCGTGCTCCGGATGATGGAACATGCACGAATGGAACGGAAAAGCTGCAGAAAGGAACTAATATGGAAGAGATCCGTTTGAATAAATATTTAAGCGAGCAGGGTGTCTGCTCCCGGCGAGAGGCAGACCGTCTTATTGAGGCCGGAAAAGTGACCATCGATGGCCGCAGAGCGGAGATGGGCGAGAAGGTGACCGGTCAGGAAAGGATCATCTGCGATGGAAAACCGGTGGGAAAGGCGGCAGGCAGCAAAAAGGCAAAGCCGGTGCTGCTGGTAGTGAACAAGCCGAGAGGGATTGTGTGTACCACCTCGGATAAGGACCGTGCGCCTAATGTAGTAGATTTGATCCAGTATCCGGCGAGAGTGTATCCGGTGGGACGTCTGGACAAAGACTCCGAAGGGCTTCTGCTCATGACAAATCAGGGCGAGCTGGCTAATGAGATCATGCATGCAGGAAATTTTCATGAGAAAGAATATCTGGTTACTGTGGATCAGCCCTTCAATGCAGCATTTTTAAAGAAGATGCGTGAAGGTGTGGAACTGAAAGAGCTTGGAGTGACGACAAGACCCTGTAAGGTAGAGGCTGCCGGAGTAAAAACCTTCCGGATCATCCTGACGCAGGGCTTAAACCGCCAGATCCGGCGAATGTGCGCAGAGTTGGGCTACCGTGTGGTAACCTTAAAGCGTGTCCGTATCATGAACATCTATCTGGGTAAATTAAATACCGGAGACTTCCGCCGCGCAACACCCAAGGAACTGGAAGAACTGGAGTGGCAGTTAGAGCAGGCACGTCTGGAGCGGGAAGAGGCGGAGCTTTTGGCTGGACAGGACGAGTAAAACAAAACAGGCGGGTGACGAATATGGATCAGAAACAGAATGACAACAGGATTTTGCGCATGAAGGAGCTGCACCGGCAGCTTCTGGCAGCATCACGGGCTTATTATCAGGAGAGTCGTGAGATCATGAGCAACTTTGAATATGACAGACTCTATGACGAACTGCTGGAGCTGGAAAAAGAAACCGGCACTGTTTTAGCCGGAAGCCCGACCCAGAAAGTGGGGTATGAGGTGTTAAGTGAGCTTCCAAAGGAAGCCCATGAGGCGCCGATGCTCTCGCTGGATAAGACGAAGGAAGTACCGGTATTGCAGGAGTGGCTGGGAAGTCAGAAGGGCCTGCTCTCCTGGAAACTGGACGGCCTGACCATTGTACTCACTTATGAGGGTGGAGAGTTGGTCAAGGCTGTTACCCGCGGCAACGGTGAGATTGGTGAGGTGATTACCAACAATGCCAGGGTGTTTTCCAATGTGCCGCTTCGTATCCCCTATCAGGGACAGCTGATCCTGCGGGGAGAGGCGATCATCAAATATTCGGACTTTGCCCGCATCAATGAAGAAATCGAGGATGTGGACGCAAAATATAAAAACCCGAGAAATTTATGCAGCGGATCGGTGCGCCAGTTAAACAATGAGATCACCGCAAAGCGCAGCGTAAATTTTGAAGCGTTTATGCTGGTGCGTGCCGTGAACCCGGAGGTGGATTTCCACAATTCCAGAAAAGAGCAGTTTGAGTGGTTAAAGACCCAGGGCTTTGATGTGGTAGAGTACAGGAAAGTTACTGCAGCGACCCTGCCGGATGCAGTAGCAGAGTTTGCGGAAGCCATCCAGAGTTACGATATTCCGTCAGACGGCCTGGTGCTTCTGATGGACGATATTGCCTACGGTGATGCCCTTGGACGCACGGCAAAATTTCCACGAAATTCCATTGCCTTCAAGTGGGTAGATGAAATCCGGGAGACCACGCTTCGGAAAATCGAGTGGAGCGCATCAAGAACCGGGCTTATCAATCCGGTGGCAATTTTTGATCCGGTGGAGCTGGAGGGAACCACGGTGAGCCGTGCCAGCGTCCACAACATCAGCATCATGGAGGCCATGAAGCTGGGCGAGGGAGATACCATTACGGTCTATAAGGCGAACATGATCATCCCGCAGATTGCGGAAAACCTGACCTGCAGCGGCAATATCGTGATTCCGGAATTCTGTCCGGTCTGCGGTGGTAAGACCCAGATCCGGCAGATGAATGACGTGAAGTCTCTGTACTGTACAAACCCGGACTGCCAGGCAAAGAAAATCAAAAGCTTTTCTCTGTTAGTCAGCCGGGATGCTTTAAACATCGACGGACTTTCGGAGGCAACGCTGGAAAAGTTTATTGCAGCCGGTTTCATTCACAGCTATGCGGATATGTTTCATCTGGACCGTCATAAGGAAGCGATTATTTCCATGGATGGTTTTGGAGAAAAATCGTATGAAAATCTGATGGCAGCGGTTAAAAAAGCCTCCCACACCAACCTGGTGCGCGTGGTATATGGCATTGGCGTGGCGGGGATTGGCCTGGCAAATGCCAAGATGCTGTGCCGCTCTTTTGACTACGATTTTGAAAAGATGCGTCACGCTACGGCAGAAGAGCTGACTGCGGTGGATGGCATTGGTGCTGTTCTGGCCGATGCCTGGATCGCATATTTTGCTTCGGTGAAGAATCGGGAGGCTGTGGACGGACTGTTGGCAGAGCTTACCATTCAGAATGAGTCAGAGAATACCGAAGCAGCCATTTTTGCCGGTATGACCTTTGTCATCACCGGTTCGGTCGAGCATTTTGCCAACCGTAAGGAGCTGCAGGCGGCCATAGAGGCCCGGGGCGGCAAGGCTACCGGTTCAGTCACTGCAAAGACCACATATCTGATCAACAACGATTTGACATCCAATTCGTCAAAGAATAAAAAAGCGAAAGAACTGGGAATCCCGATTATCTCTGAGCAGGATTTCCTGAACATGATGGGAGAAGAAAACAATGCCGATTAAAGTACAAAATGATCTGCCGGCCAGAGCCATTCTGGAGTCGGAGAATATCTTTGTGATGGATGAAAACCGTGCGATGAGCCAGGATATCCGTCCACTGCAGATTTTGATCTTAAATCTGATGCCGATCAAGGAAGATACGGAGACCCAGCTTCTGCGTGCACTTTCCAATACACCGCTGCAGGTGGACTGTACGTTTCTGATGCTGTCGACCCACGTATCCAAGAATACCTCAGCCAGTCATTTAAATAAGTTTTATGTTACCTTTGATGAAATCCGCCGCCGGAAATTCGATGGCATGATCATCACCGGAGCGCCGGTGGAGAACATGGAATTCGAGGAGGTGAACTACTGGGATGAGCTGACAACCATCATGGAGTGGAGCAAGACCCATGTGCATTCGACTCTGCATATCTGCTGGGGAGCACAGGCGGGCCTGTATTATCATTACGGAATTCCGAAATATAAGCGGGAGAAAAAGCTGGCCGGAATTTACCGCCATAAGATCTTAAACCGCAAGATCCCGCTGGTGCGCAGCATGGATGATTATGTGATGGCACCACATTCCCGTTATACAGAGGTGCGCCGTAAAGATATTGAGAAGCATCCGGAGCTGATCATTGCGGCAGAATCTCAGGAGGCAGGTATCTTTCTGGTGCTCAATGACACCGGAAGCCAGATCTTTGTGCAGGGACATCCGGAGTATGACCGTATGACCTTAAACAATGAGTACCATCGTGATCTGAATAAGGGGCTTCATCCGGAGCTTCCGTGCAATTACTATGAAGACAATGATCCATTCAACATTCCGGTTCTGTCCTGGAGAAACACCTCCAATACGCTGTACGCGAACTGGCTGAACTTCTATGTATACCAGACCACAGATTACATTCTGACGGTGGATGAGGAGTAAAAATATGGATCAGACAACAGAAAACAGATTTCCGCGCGTGATCCTTGCATCGGCTTCTCCGCGCCGTCTGGATCTTTTGCGCCAGGTGGGCATTGAGCCGGAGATAGAGCCGAGCCATGTGGAGGAAGTCATTACCAGCACGGTACCGGATCAGGTGGTGATGGAGCTTTCCAGACAGAAAGCGGAGGATATCGCAGCCCTGCATACAGGGGAAGATGCTGTTGTGATCGGCGCAGATACTGTGGTGGCTTACGATGGAAAAGTTCTTGGAAAGCCAAAGGATGAGGCAGATGCGGTCCGCATGATTCGTTCCTTTCAGGGAAAAGTACATCAGGTATATACAGGGGTTACCCTGGTGTTTTGTGGAAAAGCAGCAGAAAACGCGGCTGAGCAGTGGAAAACCATCACCTTCGCAGAAAAAACCGAGGTGTTTGTCTGCTCCATGACAGAGCAGCAGATTGAGGACTATGTCAAGACCGGAGAGCCCATGGATAAGGCCGGGGCTTATGGAATTCAGGGTCGGTTTGCGGTCTGGGTAAAAGGAATTTCCGGAGATTATAACAATGTGGTTGGCCTTCCGTTAGGCCGTGTATGCCGGGAACTTCTTGGAATTTCCCGACAGGAGAATGTATGATCAAGAAAAAAGACTTTCTGAAAGAATATAATATTGAAAAAGAAACACTGAAAAAAACAGGAATGAAATGGGAAGAACTGAATTCCATCTACGACAGCTACTGCCGTCTGGAACCTCAGCTCAAGAAAATCGGTAAGGATTTTGTCAATGACTATCTGTATGATATTGAGAAAGCCGGCATCCATTCTTATCGTTACCGGACCAAGAAAGCAGGGCATCTGCTGGAGAAGATCATCCGAAAAAAGAGCGAACAGCCGGATCAGTACAAGTATATCAACCGGAAGAATTACTATAAATACATGACAGATCTGATCGGGATCCGGGTGTTTTTCCTTTACCGTGAGGATTGGATCTATTTTCACAATTACATTACGTCTGTATTTGAAAATGATCCGGCAAACTATATCGAAGACCGTATCCTGGATTTTGATGATGATCCGGAGCACTATTATATTGCGGAGCGGCCAAAGGTGTACCGTCGTACCGGTGATACCCGTATCTACGATAAAAAACTCATCGACATCAAATCGGATGGTATTTACCGATCTCTTCACTATATCATCAAATATAAGGGCTATTACGTGGAAATCCAGGGAAGAACTTTGTTTGAAGAAGGCTGGAGCGAGATCGATCACGATATTGTGTATCCGTACTACCAGGATGACGAAATGCTTTCCGACTTTTCTACGCTCTTAAACCGACTGGCCGGCATGGCCGATGAGATGAGCTCCTATTTCCGCCGTATTAAGCAGCAGCGGCAGGAGCAGCTGGAAAAGGAGCAGGCGGAGAAGGAAGCGCAGAAGAGGATGGAAAAAGAAGAACAGAAAAAGATGGAATTTACCAGCTGAGCTTCAGGTGAAGATAAGTTTGAGTGAATATAGGACAAATCGGCAGGGCTGTTGCAAAATTGTCCCCCTATGCGAAATACTCTGGGGGCAATTTTGCGACAGCCCTTTTTCTTTTTATTTCCTCAGAATGTGCGCATACAGAAGCAGTACACCGTAACAGGATGACAAGACCAGGATCTGCCCAGAGGTTTTGAAAAACAGCGGCATGGTGCCGGAGGGTGTGGGCAGGAATCCAGCTATAAAATAGTGGATGCCGGTGGCGAGAAATAAAAAGAAAGCAGGTTTTGCGATCATATCACGGGCATTCCAGGTGAAGGGGATCCGCCGCTTTAAGGACCACAGGTGTGCCAGAGCCAGGAATATCTCGCTGATCAGCATGCCGCAGAGATAACCGTAGATTCCGAAAAGCGGGATACCTGCTACAACAAAGACAAGCCGCAGGAGCATGGCGGCAACACTTTGCAGAAAGGTGGTGCGGGTGCAGCCCAGGCCGTTTAAGATGCTGCCCATGGTGGCGGCCAGATAGAGAAAGGGACAGAGCCATGCCAGAATCTGCATACAGTGTCCGGCCTGTTCTTCTTTGAATACGCTGATACCTAGTGGACATCCGAATAGTACAAAGATGCCGATGCAGAGGATCCCCATGTAGAGACTGTAGCGCAGCGCCATGGAAACACTTCCGGAAATACTTTCTGTGCGGCCTTCAGCCTGATCCTTTGCCACGCTGGGGAGCAGAAGGACGGCAATGGAGTTGGTGATGGCAGAGGGAAACAGGATGAAGGGCAGGGCCATGCCGGTGAGGATGCCGTAAACGGAAAATGACTCAGCATCGCTTAAGCCTGACATCTGCAGGCGGTTGGGGATCCAGACAGCCTCGGCGCCAGCCAGGAGATTTAAAATCAGGCGGTTTCCAATGAGGGGGAGCGCCAGGGTCATGAGGGGCATGAGACAGGAACTCTCTTCTGCCCGCTCCATGTTTCGGCCCTGGGGCGGAAACAGCCCCAGGCACAGCAGGTTAAAGGATGCCGCTCCGATCTCTCCGATCAGATGACCGTAAACAGCCAGCCGTACGGTGATCTCTGTGCCCTCTGCCGCCCATTTCCCGGCGATCAGGAAAACCAGGCTCATGCGGACGACCTGCTCGGCCACCTGGGAAAATGCGGGAACCCGGGATCTTTGGGCACCGTAGCAGTAGCCGTTGGCACAGGCGTGAAACGAAGCAAAGGGCAGGGAAAGTCCCATGACCGGAAGATACGGAGCGCAGCGGGGCTCCATGAGAATGCGTGACGCGATCCAGGCCGGATACTGGCAGATCAGAAAGGCGAGAATGCCGGAGAGCACCATGGAGATAGTAAGGCCGGTGCGAAAGACTTTTCGCCCCTGGCTTTCATGGGCAGCTATGTACTGGGAAAGGGCAGTCTGGATGGAGCCGCCGCAGAGGGCAAAGCAGATGCCGTAGACTGGATGTACCATATTGTAGATGCCGAGCCCCTCGGCTCCGATGGTACGGGAAAGAAAAATACGGTAGAAAAAGCCCAGGAGGCGGCAGAGAAAGCCGGCAGCGGTGAGCAGCAGCGTGCCGGTGAGAAAGGCGCGTTTTTTTTCGGAAAGATCGGAACAGAACAACATAAAAGCAGCCCCCGGCCGGAAATCTTATTACAGGATATGAGATTCCGGCCGGAATCAGAACTGGCTTAGATTTAGTTTTTCACATAACGTTCCACCAGAAGTCCGCTGTGGTATGCCATAAGAAGCTGCTCGAGATCCGCAATCTTCTCCCGGAGCACAGCACCGGTGTCGGTGTCACCTACCAGCTTTCTGCGGTCGGCATGGCGGACGATGACACTGTCGGAGTGGATATCAATCTCACGCTCAATTGCTGCTTCGGTGGATTCGAACGGCTCCAGGGCCGAAAGGATCAGACCGTAGGAGTTATAGGTCAGCGTGTATCCGGCAATACCGGTCTCTTTCTGGTAGGCCTTGGAAAAGCCGCCGTCGATGACCAGAATTTTGCCGCCGCATTTGACAGGACTCTCGCCATTTTTGGAACGGACCGGAACATGACCGTTGATGATGTGGCTTCCGGTTTCCGGAAGACCGAACTCCGTAAGGATATGGTTGACTACGGATTCGTCTTCCAGATAGCGGTAGTATGGATTCTTTTTTTCTGTGTGTGTTTCTTTTTCAGCCAGGAAGTAGCGCTCGAACGTAGCCATTTTGTCCTTGCCAAAAAGCGGTGAGTCTTTATTCAGCCAGATGTACCACATGATATCCCGGCCAAGGCGTTTTTCGCGATCGGAAACGCCCATGAAAGCTTTGCGGATGTAGCTTTCCAGAATATCATAGAGCGCCCTGCCGTGGAAGCAGGAACCATTGATCTCGATTTCCTGGAAGCTTCCGTCTGCGTTTAACGGAATGCAGCCATGGTAGAGAAGATTTCCGTTGTAAATCTTATACAGACTTCCCTTGGCCAGCAGGAATCTGACATGCTGCTGAAGCTTTTCACAGTTCAGAAAGGCCTTACTTAAGCGGTCCATAATATCAGCCTCGATCGGGGTGTAGGCATAAGGATCTTTTGGGTCGATAGTGGGGAAGTTGTTGTCTAACAGGGTGTAGGTATGCGGCACCAGATTGCCGTTCTCGTCCGGCATATCCATGGTGATTGTACCATGCTCGTAATCGATGCGATGCAGGAGATTGCGCTGCTCCATGTGGTATTCCGGGTGCTCCTTGATGAGCTGGCCTTCAGCCTTAAACTGGATGATGGAGATTGCCTTGTGCATCTTTAAGTTGACCTCAACCTCGTACTGGTTCAGTTCATTGGAACCCTTTAACTTAAAGCAGGTGCAGGGATCATCCTTGTAGGTATTTAAGGCGAAGGTGGCAAGCGGCAGCAGATTGATGCCGTATCCATCCTCTAAGATATCCAGGTTGCCGTAGCGGGCGCAGATACGGATGACGTTGGCAATGCAGCCAGGCTGGCCTGCGGCAGCACCCATCCACAGAACATCGTGGTTTCCCCACTGGATATCTACGGAGTGATAGTCCATCAGCTTGTCCATGATCTTGTGAGGACCAGGGCCTCGGTCGAAGATGTCGCCTACAATATGTAAGTGGTCGATGACGAGACGCTGGATCAGCTGGCTCATGGCGATGATGCATTCCCGGCCGCGGCCAACGTGGATGATCGTGTTGACGATGGCGTTGTAATAGGAAGCTTTATCGACGCTGTCGTCTTTTTCGGTGATCAGCTCTTCCAGAACGTAGGCAAAATCCGGCGGCATGGCTTTGCGGACCTTGGAGCGGGTGTATTTACTGGCCGCGCGCTTACAGATCTCAATGAGACGGTAGAGGGTGATGCGGAACCACTCATCCTTGTCCTCGGTTACCTTTAAGATCTGGTCCATTTTTTCTCTCGGATAATAGATCAGTGTTGCAAGGGTGCGCTTGTCCTGATGGGACAGGGTATTTCCGAATACTTCGTTGACCTTGCGCCGCACGGATCCGGAACCGTTCTTGAGTACATGGGCGAATGCTTCATCTTCCCCGTGAATATCGGTAAGAAAGTGTTCTGTTCCCTTCGGGAGGTTTAAGATCGCCTCCATGTTGATGACTTCGGTAGAGGCGGATGCGATGGTTGGATACAGGTCAGCAAGCCGCTCTAAATAACGGATTTCCGGGTAGTTCATATAAACCCTCCTTGTGAAAAATCATAATATAGATTAGTATGATTATACCACAGATACGCTCTAAAACAGGATTTCTGGTTGTACTTTTTCGGGAAATCGATAAAAATTTTCATAAATTTGTTAATTCCTATTGAAATACTATGAAATGAAGATTATAATAAGGATTGTCATGAAGAAAGGCTGGCTGGCTGCGTGCGCGGACGGCCGGATATCATCATCGTAATTTTTCCAGAAAGGTGGATCTATATATGAAGAAAACAATCTATTTGGATAATGCGGCAACAACCAAGACCAGACCGGAAGTGGTTGAGGCTATGCTTCCATATTTTGCGGAGTTTTATGGCAACCCGTCCTCTATCTACAGCTTCTCTGATGAGCCGAAGAAGGCAGTTGCGGCAGGCCGTGAGGCTATTGCAAAGTCCATCGGCGCAAAGACAAACGAGCTGTATTTCACCGGCGGCGGCAGCGAGTCTGACAACTGGGCATTAAAGGCAACCGCAGAGGCTTACAAGAGCAAGGGAAACCATATCATTACCAGCAAGATCGAGCACCATGCCATTCTGCATACCTGTGAGTGGCTGGAGAACCATGGCTTCGAGGTTTCTTATATCGATGTAGACGAGAACGGCGTTCTGAAATTAGATGAGCTGAAGAAGGCTATCCGCCCGACTACCATTCTCATTTCCGTTATGTTTGCAAACAACGAGATCGGAACCATCCAGCCGATCAAAGAGATTGGCGAGATCGCAAAGGAGCATGGCATTCTGTTTCACACCGATGCCGTACAGGCATATGGACATGTACCGATCAACGTCGATGACTTACACATCGACATGATGAGTGCCAGCGGCCACAAGATCAACGGACCGAAGGGGATTGGCTTCCTTTACATCCGCACCGGTGTGAAGATCCGTTCCTTCATCCATGGCGGTGCACAGGAGCGCAAACGCCGTGCAGGTACCGAGAATGTTCCGGGTATCGTAGGTTTTGGCAAGGCAGCGGAGATTGCTGCTGCAAACATGGAAGAGCGCATCAAATATGAGAGCGAGCTGCGAGACTATCTGATGGATCGCGTTATCGCTGAGATCCCATACGCACGCATTAACGGCAGCCGTGAGAACCGTCTTCCGAACAATGCAAACTTCTCGTTCCAGTTTATCGAGGGTGAGTCCATGCTGATCATGCTTGACGATAAGGGAATCTGCGGATCCAGCGGTTCTGCATGTACTTCCGGTTCTCTGGATCCGTCCCATGTACTGTTGGCCATCGGACTTCCTCATGAGATCGCGCATGGTTCCCTGCGCTTAACCTTAAGTGAAGAGACCACCAAGGAGGACATTGACTACACCGTAGACAACTTAAAAGCAATCGTGGCAAGACTGCGCAGCATGTCCCCGTTGTATGAGGATTTTATCAAGCATCAGGCAAAGTAATTGGTTTTCATAAGAAAAGGAGATAAACACTATGTATTCAGATAAAGTTATGGATCATTTCCAGCATCCGAGAAATGTCGGTGAGATTGAGAATGCCAGTGGTGTCGGCACGGTCGGCAACGCAAAATGCGGCGATATCATGAGAATCTACCTTGACATCGACGACAACGGTATCATCCGGGACTGTAAGTTCAAAACCTTCGGCTGCGGCGCAGCAGTTGCAACGAGCAGCATGGCTACCGAGATGGTTAAGGGCAAAACCATTCAGGAAGCCCTGGAAGTAACCAACAAAGCCGTTATGGAGGCCCTGGACGGACTTCCGCCGGTGAAGGTGCATTGTTCCTTACTGGCAGAGGAAGCCATTCATGCAGCTCTGTGGGATTACGCTGAGAAGAACGGCATCAAGATCGAAGGTCTGGAGAAGCCGAAGTCTGACATCAGCGAAGAGGAAGAGGAAGAAGAGTATTGATTCAGGCAGAAAATAAAAAGAAGGTAGTAGTTGGAATGTCAGGCGGCGTCGATTCATCGGTTGCCGCCTGGCTTTTAAAGAAACAGGGGTATGACGTTATTGGCGTCACCATGCAGATCTGGCAGGATGAAGAGGAGACCGCGCAGCAGGAAAACGGAGGCTGTTGTGGTCTTTCTGCCGTTGATGACGCAAGACGTGTTGCATGGCAGCTGGAGATCCCCTATTATGTCATGAACTTTAAAAAGGAGTTCAGGGACAATGTCATGGACTATTTTGTGGGTGAGTATTTATGCGGGCGGACTCCGAATCCCTGTATTGCCTGCAACCGCTATGTAAAGTGGGAGTCCCTGTTAAAGCGAAGCCTCGACATTGGGGCAGATTATATTGCTACCGGTCATTATGCGCGGGTAGAGCAGCTGCCAAACGGCAGATATTCCTTAAAGAAATCTGCTACTGCGGCAAAGGATCAGACCTATGCGCTGTACAATCTGACCCAGGAGCAGCTTTCCCATACGCTTATGCCGGTGGGCGAGTACACGAAAGACCAGATCCGTCAGATCGCGGAGGATATCGGTTTGCAGGTGGCCCACAAGGCAGACAGTCAGGAAATCTGTTTTATTCCGGACAATGACTATGCCGGATTTATTGAGCGCGAGGCAGAAAATGTGCCGGGACCTGGCAATTTTGTGACGGCAGACGGCACGGTCATCGGCCGTCATGAGGGTATCACCCATTATACCATTGGTCAGAGAAAAGGTTTAAACCTTGCCATGGGGCATCCGGTATTCGTGACGGAGATCCGGCCGGAAACCAACGAGGTTGTTATTGGTGAGGCAGGCGATGTGTTCACGGATTCCCTGGTCTGCAACAAGTTAAACTGGATGGCCGTTGACGGCCTGCACGGAAAGCCCATGGAGGTAAATGCCAAGATCCGCTACAGCCACAAGGGGGCGCCCTGCGTCATTGAAGAAATTGGTGAAGATCTGGTGCAGTGCCGGTTCTCAGAGCCGGTCCGGGCGGTAACCCCGGGACAGGCTGTGGTATTTTACGATGGAGACTATGTTGTAGGGGGAGGAACCATCATCCGATGAAAAAAAGAAGTGTATTACTTGGGGCGGCAGCGGCGGTTATGCTTATGACAGCCGGGTGTCAGTCAAAATATGAGAAAGTAGACGTGTCGGGAACCGCAGCAGAAACTGTGGCCCAGGTCAGAACAGATGCAGCAGCTCAGGCAGGGACAGATGCGACCGGTCAGGACGCACCGGACCAGACAGCCGGAATCAGTGAGAAAAAGGCAGAACGGACAACAGAGTCAGCACCGACTATGGAAACGCGGGATGAGATCGTGTATGTGAAAGCAACGACCTTAAACCTGCGGGTTTCTCCGGCACCGGGCACAGAGGTGATCGCAGCTCCTGCAAACGGAACTGCGCTGAAACGCACCGGTGACAACGGAACCTGGAGCCGGGTGGAATACGAGGGAAAGACCTGCTATGCGGCGTCTGGCTATCTTACAACAGAAAAGCCGGCAGAAACGGCTGCAGCCTCCGGCCAGAATGCAGAGGCAGGCAGTTCAGCATCTGCTTCCCAGAGTGCAGGTGAGGTGGGCCTGAATATGGACTGGAAGTACGCTTCCATGTCGAAGATCAACAGCGGAAAGGCGGTTTTGTACCGTTCTGAGTCATCAGCACGTAAAAATAAAGTAGTCTGCGTCAATGCCGGTCACGGAACCAAGGGCGGCAGCAGTGTGAAGACCCAGTGCCACCCGGACGGAACTCCGAAGGTGACCAGCGGAACCACCAGCGCCGGTGCCACCACAGCGGTAGCAGTATCCGGCGGCATGACCTTTGCGGACGGAACCCCGGAGGCGAAGGTAACCCTGTCTATGGCCAGGGTATTAAAGGATAAGCTTCTGGCCCGCGGTTATGATGTACTGATGATCCGCGAGAGTGATGATGTCCAGCTGGACAACGTGGCCCGTACTGTGCTGGCAAATAACCTGGCAGACTGCCACATTGCCCTGCACTGGGATTCCACGAAAAGCAACAAGGGCGCCTTTTATATGAGTGTTCCCAATGTGGCATCCTACCGCGCCATGGAGCCGGTGGCTTCCCACTGGCAGCAGCACAATGCCCTGGGTGAGAGCCTTGTGGCAGGTCTGAAGAATGCAGGCGTGAAGATTTTCTCCGGCGGCAGCATGGAGATGGATCTGACCCAGACTTCCTACTCCACAATTCCTTCGATTGATATCGAGCTGGGAGACGGCGCTTCCGACCATTCCGCGTCAACCCTGGATCAGCTGGGAACCGGCCTGGCAGACGGAGTGGATGCTTATTTTGGAAAGTAAGAATTCCTTTAAAAATAGAGACAGAGATATTTACAATCGGCCATTTTTCGTGTATAATACATGAGTTACTGCGTTACAGTGTTACAGTACAGGTGACAAATGGAGATATACCCAAGTGGCTGAAGGGTCCGCACTCGAAATGCGGTAGGTCGGGCAACCGGCGCGAGAGTTCAAATCTCTCTATCTCCGTAAAGCAACCGGAATTCCCCGGATCTCCGGGGGTTCCGGTTTTTTGTTTCATCATAGTTCCACAAGAGAGGAGAAATATTATGAGAAAGAAATTTTTAACGGCTCTGGTATCCGCCAGTGTTGCAGCCCTGGCTTTAAGCGGCTGCGGAGGCAAGACTTCTGAGAGTACCGCAGCAGCAGATCAGAACAGCGCTGCAGCAGAAAGCAGTTCTGAGAGCGCAGGCGGGGAGGGCGCAAAGAAGGTGCTGCGTTTTGGCCAGGCAAACGCAGGAGATGGTCTGGATATGCAGACCTCTACCAGTTCCAGAGCGGCATCCATCGCAGATGAGGTAACGGAGAGCCTGCTTCGTTTTGACGATGATAACAACGAGGAGCCGGTGCTGATCACCGATTTTCCAACAGTTTCTGACGACGGGCTGACCTACAGCTTTGAGTTAAAGCAGGGCGTACATTTCACCAACGGCACCGAGCTGACCAGTAAGGATGTCAAATTCACCTTTGAGCGTATGTTTACTCCGGCTACCGCAGCAAAGAGCACTGCTTACTTCAACATGATCAAAGGCGCACAGGATATGCTGGCAGGAAGTGCTACCGAGCTGGCCGGCTTTGAGATCGTGGATGATTATCACTTCAATATCACGCTCGAGTATCCATTTGCACCGTTTGTAAAGAACATTGGTACCTCCTACGCAGATATCTTCCCGGAGGACGCATGTACCGCAGCCGGTGAGAACTGGGGCCTTGGCACCGATCTGATCGGTACCGGTCCGTACAAGATTGCAGAAAACGATGATACCACCCAGGTTGTTCTTGTAAAGAATGAGGATTACCACGGCGGTGAGGTAAACTTAGACGAGCTGGATATCATCTTCTACGATGATGACCAGACCAAGCTGATTGCATACGAGAATGGTGATATTGACCTGGCAGACTTAAATGCAAGCCTGTTAAGCCAGTACGAGACAAACTATGCAGATGAGATCACCGCTTACCATCCGCTTGGTACCTCCTTTATCTCCATGAACTTAAAGGATCAGTACTTAAGTGATGTGAACGTAAGAAAGGCTATCTCTCTGGCCATCAACCGTGAGGAGCTGGTCAGCGCAGTGTTAAACGGAGCAGGTATTCCGGCTACCTCTTACTTAAATAACGGCATTCCTGGACATGACGATTCTCTCTCTGTATACGAGTATGATCCGGAGCAGGCAAAGGCACTCCTGGCAGAGGCCGGTTACGCAGACGGCTTCACGATCAACGCAGAGGTCCGTCAGGCTGACCAGGCTGTATTTTCCGCCATTCAGGGTTATCTGGCTGAGGTTGGCATCAACATGGAGCTGACTGTGGTCGATAACGCAACCTACAACTCTGACAGAACCGCAGGAAAGATCCCGATGACCGGCACTACCTGGAATGCGCTGTATCCGGATGGAGATTTCCAGATGTACAACTACTTCTATTCCAACAGATCTGACGCACAGGGTGTATTCTACAAGAACGAAGATTTTGACAAGCTCCTGGATGAGGCAAGAAAGTCTACCGACGAGACTGCTCGTGCAGATATGTACAAAGAGGCAGATAAGATCCTGTCCCAGGAAGATTACGCATGCATCCCGCTGTATTATCCGCAGTCCCAGTTCATCGCAAAACCGTATGTGAAGAACTACAAGGTGGGCAACCTGATCTATCATTTCTGGAATGTGGATGTAGATACCGCAGCACAGAATCAGTAAGTGAAATCAAAAAGCGCTCCGGCGCGTGGGAGTCCGGCATGCCGGACTCCCTTTTCTGTTTCAATAACTTAAAAACAAAGGAGGAGATCGCTTGATCCGATATATCATAAAGCGGGCGGCCCTGGCTGTCGGCATTATTTTTTCCATCTCCCTGATCACATTTTTTATCCTGAATGTGATCCCGGGTGACCCGGTAGCGGCAATGCTGGGTGAGTTTGCGGATGCAGACAAGATCGCCCAGGTGAAGGCACAGATGGGACTCGACACCCCGCTTCCGGTCCAGTATTTCAACTGGCTGAAAGATCTTCTGCACGGAGACATGGGAACCAGTTATTTTCAGAAAAAACCGGTTATTACCCTGATCCTGCAGGCATTCCATTACACGGTCATCATGGCTACCGCAGCGTACATCGTGGCGCTGATCGTGGGGCTGACTACCGGCATTCTGGCGGCTGTTTACCATGACCGTCCGCTGGATAGGATTCTCATGAGTCTTTCCGCCCTGGGAATTTCTGCCCCATCGTTCTGGGTAGCAATCATTCTTCAGATTTATGTAGGACTGCGTTTTGACATTTTTCCGGTATCCGGCGTAAAGAGTCCGATCGGCTATGTGCTTCCGTCTGCGGCCCTGGGTGTGCGCTATGCGGCATCTATTGCCCGCATTACCCGTGCCAGCATGCTGGAGGTGACCGGTCAGGATTTTGTCAAGACTGCTTACGCAAAGGGCCTGTATTCCTGGCGCATCATCCTGATCCATATTTTCCAGAATGCTCTGGTACCGATTATCACCGTGATCGGTACGGATATCGGCGCACTCCTGACCGGTTCCATGATCACCGAGAACGTGTTCAACATTCCTGGAATTGGTAAGCTTTTGATCGATGCCATCCACCGCAGGGATATTCCGCTGGTGCAGGGCGGCGTGATCTATGTGGCGGCAATCTGTGTCCTGATCTACTTTATCGTGGATATTCTGTACGCGGTCATCAACCCGAACATCCGCCTGACGAAAGGAGAATAGCTGATGAGAAAAAAGAATTATTATTCCGAGAGCTTAAAGCTGTTCTGGAAAAACAAGCTGGCGGTACTGTCTCTCCTGATCCTGGTGATCCTGACCGTATCCGCGATCCTGGCACCGGCTCTCACTCCATATGACCCGAATAAGCAGGTACTGGCAGACAAGCTGCTGTTTCCAAGCGCTGAGCATCTGTTTGGTACCGATGAATTTGGCCGTGATATTCTGACACGCTGTCTCTACGGCTGCCGGGTATCCTTAAGCGTCGGCCTGGTCTCCCAGCTGATCGCCTCTGTGATCGGCTATTTTATGGGTGTGTGCGCCGGTTATTTCGGGAAGAAGGTAGACGATGTGATTTCTTTTCTGATCCAGGTGTTTTCCAGCTTCCCGGCGCTGCTGTTTGCCATGGCCCTCATGTATGCACTGGGATCTGGCCTTATGAATCTGTATCTGACTCTGGGATTTTTATCCTGGGCCAATACGGCCCGGCTGATCCGCGGCACAGTCCTGCAGCTCAAGGAGCAGGAGTATATTCAGGCCTGCCGAATTGACGGCGGAAGCAGCCTGCGCATTATTTTAAAGCACTTATTCCCGAACTGTATCCCAATGCTGATCGTGTCCTGTACCCTGGGCATCCCGTCCGCGATCCTGACTGAGGCCAGCTTAAGCTATCTGGGACTTGGCGTGCCGAGCCCGACCGCAAGCTGGGGCTCCATGATCTCCGGCGCCCAGACCTTCATCCGTACCAACACCTACTACAGCCTGTTTCCGGGACTCTGCATCATTCTCACCGTGATCGCCTTCAATACCCTGGGCGATGGCCTGCGGGATGTGCTGGATCCGAAACTGCGCAAATAGAAAGGAAGACGACATGGAAAACGAAAACATTCTTATAATGAAAGATCTGGATGTGCGGCTGTTTACCGACCGCGGCGAGCTTCCGGTCATCGACCGTTTAAGTCTTACACTGAAAGCGGGGGAAACCCTTGGCATCGTGGGTGAGAGTGGCTGCGGAAAAAGTATGCTGGCTTCTGCCATCATGGGACTGGTGGCTCATCCGGGAAAGGTGACCGGAGGCAGTATTCAGTTTGAGGGACAGGAACTGGTGGGCATGAAAAAAAAGGATCTGCGCAGAATCCGGGGAACCGGTATCTCCATGATCTTCCAGGAGCCAATGACCAGCTTAAACCCGCTGATGACCTGCGGACGCCAGATTGTGGAGACCATTACCTCCCATGAGAAAATGAATAAGGCAGAGGCAAAGGAGCGTGCTCTTGCCATGATCCGTTCCGTTGGCATTGCCCGCCCGGAAAAGGTGTTTTCCGAGGTTCCGGCCCAGCTTTCCGGCGGTATGCGCCAGCGTATCATGATTGCCATGGCGCTGATCTGCAGACCGAGACTGTTGATCTGTGACGAGCCGACCACGGCGCTGGATGTTACGGTGCAGGCCCAGATCCTGGGACTGATCCGCCATCTGCAGAAGGAGACCGGCACATCGGTTATCTTCATCAGTCATGATATGGGCGTCATCTCCCAGATGGCAGACCGCGTTGCAGTCATGTATGCGGGCCAGCTGGTAGAGTACGCCGAAGGGGAAAAAATCTTTACGGAGCCGGAACACCCCTATACCCAGGGACTGCAGGCAGCCATCCCGCGTCTTGATGAAGAAAAAGACACCCTGCTCAGCATTCCGGGCAATGTACCGATGCTTTATGATCTGCCAAAGGGCTGTATCTTTTCCCCGCGCTGTGCCCACGCAACTGAGCAGTGCAGAAATGAACGCCCGGAGCTCGTGGAAAACAGCGGTCATCTGGTGCGATGCTTTTTGTATGAGGACAATAAAAAACACACTGAGAGTCAAAGCAAGGGAGGAGCGCAGGCATGAGTGAGACGATCCTTCAGGTAAAGAATTTAAAGAAATATTATATGGTGGGAAGAAAGGGACTGTTCGGGGAAAAGGAATATGTAAAATCCGTGGACGGCGTCAGCTTTACCCTGCACCGCGGTGAGACGCTGGCCATTGTAGGCGAGAGTGGCTGCGGCAAATCTACCACCGTGAAATCCCTGATCCGCGTGACGGAGCCGACTTCCGGTGAGGTCATCTTAAAGGGACAGGATTTCCTGAAATTGAAGGGCGAGGAGCTGAAAAAAGCCCGCAGAAATATCAAGATGATCTTTCAGGATCCCTACAGCTCCTTAAATCCGCGTATGACGGTGCGGGATATCATCGGGGAACCGGTGGATATCGAGCACTGCTATAAGACAGAGGAAGAGCGGGAAAAACTGATCCTGGACACCATGGAGCTGGTCGGCCTGAACCGGGACTTTGCGGACCGCTATCCGCATGAGTTTTCCGGCGGACAGCGCCAGCGGATCGGCATTGCCCGGGCCATCATCTTAAAGCCGGAGATCATCATCTGCGATGAGCCGGTGTCCGCGCTGGATGTATCCGTGCAGGCGAAGATCATCAATCTGTTAAAGGAGCTTCAGCAGAAGTTAAATATTTCCTATATTTTCATCTCTCACGATCTTGGTGTGGTCAAGCACATTGCGGATCGTGTGATGGTCATGTATCGTGGCCATGTGGTGGAAGAGGGGACCCGGGATGAGATTTTCACCCATCCGAAGCATGACTACACGAAGCTGCTCTTAAGCAGCATCCCGAAAATCGGAGAAAAAATGGATTTTGAAGCATTTGATTCTTCGTATCAGGCGTGCTATGATGAACTGGACAAGGAGAACAGCTGATTGCCGGTGTCTGTGCAACATGAGGCCAGGAACGGAAAAGCTGTTTGGAACTGGAAGAAAAACGGAGGAAGCAATTTATGAAACTGGACAGAAGCCAGATTGAAGCGGATTTCCGTGCCCTGATCGGACCGCTGTGTGACGCAGTGGGACCTTCCGGGTTCGAGGATGAAGTGGCAGATCTGTTAAGAAAAGAGCTGGCAGACTGTGACGTAGAGCTTTCCGATGACGTGATGGGAAACCTCATCGCGTATAAGAAGGGAAATAAAAAGGGCAGCGTGCTGATCGCAGCCCATATGGATGAGATCGGACTTATCATCCGCCACATCGACAGCAAAGGATTTTTATGGGTAGAGACTCTGGGCGGCATCGCGCCGCAGCAGTTTTTCGGCAAGCATGTGATCATTAAGACGGAGACCGGCCATGTGGACGGCATTGTGCAGTCCATGCATCCGGGACGTCCGGACCGCTGCTTTGAGATGCCGAAATCCGCACAGGAGTTTTACATTGAAGTGGGCGCGGAGAGCCGTGAGGAAGTATATGAGATGGGAATCGAGGAAGGAAATTCCGTTTCTATCTGCTATCCGGTGATCTTCCTTGGAAAACACCGGATTGGCGCAAAGGCATTAGATGACCGGGCACTGGTATTTATTCTGTTAGAGGTATTAAAGCTCTTAAAGGATGATGCGGATGTACCGGATATCTATGGCCTGTTTTCCACCCAGGAAGAGGTGGGAGCCCGCGGCGCCATTGCGGCAGCCACCCGCTTAAAACCGGATGTAGCCCTGGCGCTTGACATGAGCCTGGCTGTGGACATTCCGGGGGTTTCCGAGAGCCGCTACATCAACGAGCTGGGCCGCGGCACCTCCATCAAGGTGATGGATAAGCTGAGCGCCGGCGTTGGCGGTATCCTGGCAAACCGGGACCTTGTCCGTGAAATGAAGCAGATCGCAAAGGCACACGATATCCCCTACCAGATCGAGGCCTATGCGGCAGGCGCTACCGACGCAAGCTTTATGCAGACCTTAAACGGCGGCATCAAGAGCGGCGGCATCCAGATCCCGATGCGTTATGTGCATTCCTATGAAGTCTGCGATATCCGCGATGTGGTGGACAGTGTAGAACTTCTTTACTGGTATGTAAAGGACGCACAGATCTAAGACGCAGGAGAGTATTACAGGGTATCACGAGAAAAGCCAGAAAGGGACCGTTAAAAAATGGCCCTTGAATATACACAATAAAGGAGAACAAAGTTATGAGCATCAGAGTTGGTATTTTAGGTTACGGCAATCTGGGAAAAGGTGTTGAGAGCGCCATTGCCCAGAACGATGACATGGAGCTGAAGGCAGTCTTCACCCGCAGAAATCCGGAGAACGTAAAGGTTCGCACCGCAGGCGTAAAGGTTCTGCAGGCAGATGAGCTGTCCCATATGCAGGACGAGTTGGATGTGCTGATCCTCTGCGGCGGAAGCGCAACCGATCTTCCGGTTCAGACTCCGCAGTACGCTTCCATGTACAACGTGGTAGACAGCTTCGACACCCACGCAAGAATTCCGGAACATTTTGCGGCAGTGGACGCAGCAGCAAAGAAGGCAGGCAAGGTCAGCCTGATTTCCTGCGGCTGGGATCCGGGCATGTTTTCTTTAAACCGCCTGTACGCAAACTGCGTGCTGCCGGAAGGCAAGGATTACACCTTCTGGGGTAAGGGCGTGAGCCAGGGACATTCTGACGCAGTACGCCGCATCGAGGGTGTAAAAGACTGCAGACAGTACACCATCCCGGTAGAGAAGGCTGTCGAGGCAGTCAGAAGCGGTTCCAATCCGGAGTTGACCACCAGAGAGAAACATACCAGAGAGTGCTTCGTAGTTGCTGAGGAAGGCGCAGACCTGGCTAAGATCGAGAACGAGATCAAGACCATGCCGAACTATTTCTCCGATTACGACACCACTGTTCACTTCATCACCGAGGAAGAGATGAAGCGCGACCACAGCGGACTGCCGCACGGCGGCATGGTGATCCGTACCGGTGTAACCGGAATGGAGAAAGAGCACAAGCATGTCATTGAGTACAGCTTAAAGCTGGATTCCAACCCGGAGTTCACCGGTTCTGTGATCGTGGCTTACGCAAGAGCAGTCAGCCGCATGAACAAAGAGGGCATGAGCGGATGCAAGACCGTATTTGATGTGGCACCGGCTTACCTGTCCCCGAAGAGCGCGGAAGAACTGCGGGCACATATGCTCTAATAAAAATTTGAGTTACAAAGCTGAATAAAGGTCCGGAAGTGAAAGAGACCGCCTTCCTCTATTTTCACATATCGTTGTTTGCTTGCTCTCGCTAACACGCGTTCGCCTGTGTCGGATTAACATCCGCCACATTCGGACGTGTGTGCTCAAGATGCAAACACCTGATATGCTGAAAATCCCGGAAGGTGGTCTCATTCACTTTCTGCTGTATTGGCTTCGCTATGAAAAATAGCGACTACAGCCCATATTAACTCTGCCATAAAAAGAAAACGCAGCCAGAACGCTACTATCAGATAAAAGTCGGATTACAGGCTTTCGTCAGCAATGTTCTGGCTGCGTTTATTATTATCGTAGAATAACCAGTACAGCAGAAGTTCCGGGGCAGTCATGCAGAATAAGCAGACACATTGGAATTTTCTTGTATGGTGTGCCTGGAACTTCGGACTTTACGGATGGTGATTTATATTGCAATATATCTATTTTATAGCGTGATACTTTTCGTAAATTTTATCCAGATCGTAATCCGGTGCCATTGGAGCTGCAATCTGGCAGATTGCTTTTACGAAATTCAGATCCAATTCCAAAAAACCAGAAATTTGTTCCGGGGACTGTTGTTTTTTGATTTTGATCAGGATCAAACGTATTGCTTCTTTAAGTTCTCCCTCAGCTCTTCCTTCAGCTCTTCCTTCAGCTCTTCCTTCAGCTCTTCCCTCAGCTCTTCCCTCGGCCATTCCCTCGCTCTTGCCACGCTCGTGTCCCATATTCCAGTATTGCTCCTGAAGCATTTTGTAGTTTTTTTCTTCGTCATATTCATAGATACTCATTTTCACAACCT
>ERZ773142.622-NODE-622-length-28148-cov-16.0158_pt1 | contig 28148 bp, 20 predicted proteins | sample MGYA00580853_ERZ773142 | MGnify/ENA primary metagenome ERZ773142 (study PRJEB29015, sample SAMEA2737862) | human gut metagenome | biome: human gut; feature: human-associated habitat; material: faeces | place: China | collected 2012 ... | reverse complement strand
AAATTTTATCTTATGAAAATATTTTTTATTTATATTGTTCGTTTCACTAAAAATGGCAAACTCACTTCGTTCAAACAGTGCCATTTTTCAGCGTTCAACTCACTTCATAAATCACAAAAATATTTTCAATATTCTAAAATTTTATTTTTATAATCTTTACAATTACCTGCATTGAAAAAAGTTTGTTGTTAATGTAATAAACAAAATCAACAGAACTTTTTTCATAAGCAGGGCATTTTTCATAAATTAAATATCAATTTTTAAATATACCTTTTCTATTATATAATTTTCAGGTTCTTTTATTCTTGCTTTTACAGCTCTATAATATTTTTCAAGCTGGCTTTCCTCAAATCCCCCTGTTTTATAATCAGCTATAAGAATTTTTCCCTTTTCTTTTTCTTGAGGAAGTTTTATCATAAGTCTGTCTATTCTGTAAAGTTCACTATTTTCATCTGAATATATTGAATATTCAGGATATATATAATCCCACTCCCTTGAAAAAATCTCACTGTTTTCAGAAAGAAATTTTTCCATTCCACTGCTTTTGAGAATACTTTCTATTCTATCTTTTCCAAAAGAAGCACCATATTTTATTACAACAGCTTTATAAGCTTTTTCTCTTTCTGATTCATTATTATAAATAAGATTTTCCAAGAAATAGTGAACAATATTACCTATTTCTCTTTTTTCTTCTCTTTCTGTAGAATATCTTTCTTCATCTTCTTTTATTTTTTCCCTGTTTTCCTTAAGTTTTTCTTCATTATACTCATATTTTGAAAAATCAAGTTCAAAATTAAGAAATTTTTCATCTTCACTTAAAATTTCTGTTTCTTTTTTTAGTTCTTTAAGTTCAAATTTTCCATTGCTCCATCCTACACAATCTTCAGAAAGAAAATTCTTATCTATAACCTCTTTAAATGGAGGAATTTTTTTCGGTGGATTTTTTAAAGTTTTTTCATTTATAATTATAAAAAAGTTCTGTTTACTTCTTGTGAAAGCAACATAAAGGTTATTTATTTCCTCTTCCTCTCTTTTTCTTTCTTTATAATCTTCATAATCAAACTGCCCTTCAAGATATTTCAGTATCTTTTCATATTTGCTATTTATAATAAAATAATTTTCAACTTTATTATAATCTTTTGACATTATTACATTAAATTGAAGTCCTGATTCTTTTCTTGGAGAACTTTTTTTATAAATATAAAAAACAGTATTAAAACCAAGCCCTTTTGATTTATGTACAGTCATTAAAGATACACTGTTTTCTGCTTCCATAGAACTTTGCTTATACTCTGAAGAACTTCCATTTTCTTTTATTTCATTTAAAAATTCTCTTATATTTAAAAATCTTTTTGAAATTTCTATAAATCTATAAATATTTTGTATATCACTTTCTCTGTCATATTTTTTTAATATTCCAAGTTCTTTTATAATCATTTCAGGAATATTTGAACTTTCGTATCTATCTTCATCATATTTTTCTTTAAAACTTAAAACTTTCTTAAATATATTTTCTGCATAAGAATCCGAAAAACTAAAATCTTTTATCTCACCTTTAAAAGAAAAAAGTTCTTTTAAACTTTTATCTGAAATTAGAATAAGATTATCTCTTAAAAATTCTGCAAGATAAAATATATTGTCATATACAAGATATTTCATAAACTTTATAACAGGTTCTGTTGTCCTGTGTGAAAAAATATTAAGATTTGTTTCAAGAAAATATGGAATATGATTTTCTGAAAGAAATTCTCCAGTTTCAGAAAGAGTATCATTATTTCTTGCAAGAACACAGATATCTTGATAATTTCCATTAAATTTTTCCTTAATTATCTCTGCCACTTTCTCACAACAGTTTTCCTCTCCCTCTTCTGTTTTTCTTATTTCAACATATCCCCTGTCTTTGTCATCGCTGCTTTCCACAGGTTCAAAATTCCAATTTATTCCTTCTGACTTTGCTATAGCAGAATACTCTGAGAAAAATTTATTTGTAAAATCAACTATTTTTTTTCTGCTCCTATAGGAAGTTCCCATTGTTTCTTCTTTACCATTTATTATTTCTGAAAGATTTACAAAAAGGTCTTTTTCTCCACCACGCCATTCATAAATACTTTGCTTTTCATCTCCAACACAAATAACTTTTTCTGCACTGTCAATCATGCTTTTAAATATCTTCCATTGAACAACACTAGTATCCTGAAATTCATCAATAAAAACTGTTGTTATACCACTTTCCAAAATATCTTTCATATATTGAGTAATCCCGTTTTCATCAACAAGATTTAATCTTTTATCACTTATATATTCAAGTGTATAGTTTGTTATATCTGTCTGAGTAAGTTTTTTTTCTCTGAATTTTATTTCATCATAGGCAGTGTATACTCTTTCAAGAAAAGAAAAAATATTTTTTTCATAATCTATAAGAACTGTATTATAAAGCCTTTTTGCCAATTCTTTCAATAATTCTTCATAAAGAAAATTAAGTTCTTCTATCTCTTCAGCAAAGTTTTTCCCTTTTATTTTATTTCCATTTCTTATTCCCTGCTTAAAAATTTCAGCCCATTTATCTACTATAAATTTTTCTTTTTCTTTATCAGTTTTTAAAGAAAGATAAGGTTTATAAGAAGAATTTATAAATTCTTCTATATTTTTTCCTTTTTCCTCTGCTATTTTTTCAATAACTTCAAGAGACTTATCAATTTGATTTAGTTTATTTAACACTTTATAAGGCTCTCTTTCTTTTTTTTCAATAACAAGAGACTTCCATCTTTCATTTATTATATTTCCTATAACACCCACATAATTATCAATATTTTTTTCCATATTATCTGCAAGAAAGTCTTTTAAAAGATCAAAATCTTTTTTGCTCTTAAATATTTTTTCAAAGCATTTTTTTAAATATTCTGTATTAAGGCTGTCATCTATAATGTCATAGTTATTTATATTAAGCATTGGGGCAATGGCAGTTTTAAAAATTGTATTTTTAAGACCATCTATTGTAAAAATCTTAAGGTTATCTTTATTTAAAATAATATCCTTATAAGCTTTTTCAGCTTTTTTATATATTTCTTCAGGGCTTGAAAACATCTCAGGATATATTTTCATTATTGATGAAACTGCCCCTTCTCTCTCTTTTTCAGAATCTGTATCCTTAGGAGAAACAGCAAGTTTTTTTATAAATTTTATAATATCCTCTTTAATTTCTCCAGCAGCTTTTCTAGTAAAAGTCATTATTATTATATCTTTTATTTTTTCACCATTAAAAAGAGAAACTGCATATTCAAGTGAAAGTCTGTATGTTTTTCCTGTTCCTGCACTGGCTTTTAAAACTTTTCTTTCCATTTAGATTTCTCCTTTTTTACATATATTTTCATATTCACAATAAGTACATGCTTTCTTTTTTTCAGCTCTTTTATACTCATCTTCTTTTATAAAATTATCAAAAAGTTCCAGAAGATTTTCTTTTGTCATATGAATTTTATCTTGTTTTATATATTCACCTGCCACAGCATTATATATTATTTTCTGTGCCACGCTTTCATCTCCATATAATATAATTGAATATATATCAAGCTGTCTTGGATCTGCCTGACCTGTTTTATAATCTATAATATATTTATCTCCCTCTTCTGTTTCAGCCATAAGATCTATTCTTCCTGTTATAAAAATATCAGTATCTCCTGTTACAACTCTTTCTGTTCTTCCTTTTTCTCCCCAGAAAATTTTTACCTTTTTTCCTGAAAGTTCTTTTTCCATCTCTTTATAAAATTTAAAAATATTCTCTTTTATTTTGGGAAACATTATTTCTTTAAGGTATAAATCAACATATACAGGAACTTTCATCTTATTTTCTTCAAAGACTTCTTCTATGGTTCTGTCAATAAAAGTTTCATCAACTTTAAAATCATGTTTTTTTCTTATTCTTGTATGAATATTTTCAGCTGTTTTTTCAAAAATCTTATGAACTGCTGTTCCTAAAACTCTTGGAGAAACTCCATAAATCTCATCTTTTTCCCCTGAAATAAGAGCTTTATTCTTAAGAAAATACCTGTATCTGCACCCTTCAAGTTCAAGAATATCATATGCCCCTAAAACTATTTTATTTTCTTCAAAATCTTCATTTTGTTTTTCAAGTTTAAAATAGTCTTCTGAAAAATTAAAATTACAACTTTCATTTTCTTTTATAAGATTTATTTTCAGTATCTTAAAAATATCTTCTTTTGAAAGAGGATTTTTTTCTTCAGGAGAAATATTATATTTCATCACAATTTCATCTAAAAAAGCAGATCTTTCAATTTCATTATTTATATCTTTTCTTACAAAAATAACAGAACTTCTGCTGTTAAAAATTCCCTGTATAAATCTGTATTTTATTATATTTTTTTTATCTTCAAAAGTTATAAAACCACTTTCTGCTCTCTGTTGTTCTGTAAAGTTAAGATTATCTCTTAAATTTCCGGGAAGAGAGATATTATCTGTATCAATAAAATATGTTTCACTGCTGTAGATATTATCAAAATTAAGTCTTGCTTCTGTTATATTTTTTACTGTTCCAAGTACATTTTCTCTGTCTCTTTCAACTTCTTCTATCTCTATCCCTTCCATATATTTTATAAGAAGAGTATAAAGATTTGCTCCTGTTTCTTTTTCAAAAAGAGCTTTAAATCCATTTTTCCCACAAAGTCTTTCACTGCTTTTTATATTATCCACTGCCTGATAAAATTTTTCTGTAATATTAATAAAATTTTCTTCCCTAAATTTTTCAAGCCCTATTCTTTTTATATATTCTACAAATTCATTTACAGAAGTATATTCCTTTATTTCTGAAATATCCCTATAAATATCTGAAAAAACAGTGTATATTCTTTTTCCATTTTCTAAAGCCTCTTCATCTTCCATTCCCTCTCTTTTAAAGATAAAAGCTATTTTTTCAGGCTCAAAAACTTTTTCATCAACATATTTATACTCTTCATCAAGAACTTTTTTTAAGTTTTTAAGAAGAATATCATCTATATTATAAATTTCTCTGAAAATTTCATTACTTATTGCTTTTCTAAATTCCTGAGATGGTATACCATATCTTTTTCTTGGTTCAACAGAAAGAAGAAGTTCATTTTGTACCTTCATAAATTTATACAGTTTTGTATCGTCAAGAACCTTAAGTTCCTGTGAAGTGAAATATTTTGGAAATATTTTATGATAACTGTTTTTTTCAGGAGCAGGAGAAAATATATCCTTTCTTTTTTGCTCTCCAGTTTTTTCAAGATATATTATATTAAGAAGTTCTGACATCTCATCAATGTTTTCATATACTTTTATATTTACAGACTCTCTTTTTTTCACAAGAGACACTTTCTCTATTTTTAAAAGTTCTTCATTATAATCTTCCTCAGGTATCTGAATCATAATTTCAATATCACAAATTTCAGAAACTCTTTTTAAAGCCTCTCTCATAAGAGGTGTGAAATAAGGTATATCTACAAATATTATTCTTTTAAATTTTTTTATATATTCATCTGTATAATTTTCAATTTTTTCTATCCAGTCACTTGGAATAAAATCATTTTCTTTAAGATATACATCATATTTTTCTTTTAAAATTTCAAATTTCTCTATATAGTCTCTCTGCCACTCTTGAAGTCCTTCAGGTTTTCCCATTGCAGAATAAACTTCTCTGTAATATTTAAAAAACAAATCTGCAAAATCTATAATATCATAATAATTCTGCATTTTAAGTTTATCTTTAAGATTTTTATCAAGAACTTTAAAAAGTGTAAGAGGTCTCTTAGCTTCTGTAAGAATCATTTTATCTGTTTTAAATATTTTTTTTTGAAATTCTTCTATCGTAAAATATTCAGGTTCTGGAGCAAGAATATTTTTTTCACGATTTTTCATATAAGAGTTTTTAAAAAAATAGTCACTAAAAACAATAGCTGTATCTCTATCAGGTTTTCTTCCTTTTATCTCATTTATAAAATTTTTCCCATAGTCAATATATATAAATTTCATAACACACCTTCCTCTATACAGATATTTTATTATACCATATAAAAAAAGGAGATGCTGGGAAATACATCTCCTTTTTGAGGGATTTTTAAGTTTTACCTAAAAAATCATTTAAAAGATATTCATATTATAAGCCTTTATATTTTAAGAGTAAATACTATTTTTAATTTTTATTGAATTTCATCTCTACTCTTCTGTTTGCAGCTCTTCCTTCTTTAGTTTTGTTATCTGCTACAGGTTTTGTTTCTCCATATCCTTTTGTTTCATATTTAATATTTTCATTTGTTACATTTTCTTTAAATACTTCTTCTACTGCTTTTGCTCTCTTTTCTGAAAGGATTTGGTTGTATTCTTCATCTCCTGTCCAGTCTGTATGTCCTTCTATTGAAAGAGTTCCTTTTAATTTTTTAGCATTCATTATCTCTGAAGCATTTTTTATCATCTCTTTTCCTTCTGCTTTTACTTCTGATTTATCAAAATCAAAAAGATTTGCTGCATTAAAAGTAAAATCTTTTAAGCTTCCAAATTTATATCTGAATCCTAAGTTAAACTGCCAAGAATTATCTCTTTCCTCTCCAAACTGTCTTTCAACATCTGCATATACATAAAGATTTTCTGTAAGATTTTTTGCTCCTCCAATTCCAATGTCATACCAAGTATTATCATTTTCATATGTTTTATTGATAGTTCCTGTTACATCTTGAGCTTTAATATCTTGTTCTCCTAAAAATTCATGGTTGATATCTGCTTTTAGATAGATAGTATTATCTTTTGAATTTTCTTTATAGAAGTCATGTCCTAATCTTACTCCTGCTCTTCCTATTAAACTATGAATTTCTTCATATTTTACTTTTGTATCTTGGCTTGTTGTATAGTCTGCATCATCTATATATGTATATTGAAGCTGAACTTGTGGCTCAAAGTATGAAGTTTCTCCAAAATCATATCTCTTACCAAACTCTGCTCCTGCTCCAAGAATCAGGTTATGATAATCTCCTTTTGCTTTAGCTCCTGTTTCTCTTCCTGTAACTTCAAAATCGCTTGACATATATCCTGCTCTTCCTGTGTAATCTGCATATAATCCATTGTTATATACTCTAGTATCATAAGCTGTGAACATATATCTGTCCATCTCTGTTTTACCATTTAGATTTTTATACTTCATATCTCCTCTTGTATATTCAAGAGCAGCCCCTCTGTATTCTTTTCCGTTATCAAGTGCATAAGTCTTATCATATCCTATTTGAGTCATATAGTTATGAAGTCTATATTCTTTATCTTCTCCAACTCTGTCATTTCTCATTCTTACCCAAAGTCCTGAATCTCCTTCAACAAAACTCATATCTCCAAGACGCTTGTTAAGATTATCCATATATGCAGCAGAAGCATAATTTGCTCTTGCCGTCTCAATTACAGTTTTACCAATATCATTTATATTTTCATCAGAAGATGGTTTATCTTCATCTCTTGTCAGATACCAGTTTTCTCCGTTCTCATAATTTTTTTCTACATATTCGTTTCCTGATTTATTAGTTCCGTCATTGTAAACAGTATTGTCTGAATCTCCTTTTGTAAAATCTTCATATTCTGTACTGAAACTTACATTTTTTATTCCCTTTTCTTTTACAGAAAGAACTGTAAATTCCAAATTATTATTTTTAGCATTTTCTCCTATTGTTGCAAAACGGATTTTATCCCCTACTTTAATATTTGATAAATCACTATTCTGAAGATTAATCTGATATATTCCACCAGTTGAATTTTGCACATAAATCATATTTCCTTTTGATTTATCATCAGGATTTACAGTTATTGCAAAAGTACCATTTCCATTTCCTGTTAAATTTTTAATATCAATAGATGAAGCCTCATCAACAAATTTTATAGTTCCTCCATTTGTTAAATTAACTTCTGTTACAGAACCTTTTTCTTGACTTTCCCATATTCCGTTATCAAGGTTTAATTTTATAGTTCCAGCAGAATTTGCTTGTCTATTATCATTTATAATTCCTGCTATAAATCCATTTGTTAAATTTAAACCTATTTCTCCACTATCTTTAGCTTCTACTAAAAGATTATTATTAAAATCAAATGCATCAATATAATTTTTTTCACCATCTACATTAATAAAGGATTCCTTTCCTGTAGATAAAATATTTCCTAATATAATATGTCTACTTTTCCCATTTAGATTAATTCTTCCACCACTTTCAACATTTAAAGAATTAGTTTTTCCAGTTACTACTGTTAAGTCATTTCCTTCTAAATTTACAACTCCATTTAATGCCTTTATTCCATGAGTTTCACCAGAAATATCTATTTTTTTAGAATATATGTCCACTTCTCCAGAATTACTTGCATTAACTCCTATTCCTTCAATACCAGTACCTACAATTTTCAAATCATCTATTGGTGTTATTTTTTCTTTTCCATTTTCATCTTCACTTACTCCTATTTTTATTATTCCATTTAAATCATATGCTCTTATTCCATATCTTTTTCCTGAAATATTTGTATTTTTTGAATTTATAGATGTTTTACCTGTCCAAGATAAAATACCTGTATCTTCTGATAAAACAGTAAGATTATTTCCATCTATTTTTATTTCACTGCCATTACGAATATAAACTCCATACTTTTTACCTGAAACATCTATTTTTTTAGAATGTATCTCTATTTTTCCAGAATCAATTGCAATAATTCCTGTTCCTTTAATATCAGTACCTATAATACCAGTACCTACAATTTTCAAATCATCTATTGGTGTTATTTTTTCTTTTCCATTTTCATCTTCACTTACTCCTATTTTTATTTCTCCATAATTCTTAGCTTCAATTCCATAGCTTCCCCCAGTTATATTAGCTTTATTTCCATTGATTGCAATTATCGCACTATATGAAGAGATTCCACTTTCACCACCATATGAATAAAAATCATTAACATCAACTGTAATTTCAGTATTAGTTGCTACAATACCTTTTTTATTTTCCCCGTAAACTTTAAAAGTTTCTCCTGTGATTTTAGTCCAATTTTCTATTGAGTTTCCAGTACTTCCTGCCATAATTCCATCAGTTTTTCCATGTATTTCAATATTATCAGCATTAATTGCAGTTTTACTTGTATCTATTGAAAGACCTATCTCTTCTTCAGAGTTAATTTTAAAAGTTTTTGCAGCAGTTTTTTCACCATCTTTTCCATTAACATTTAGTGTACTTCCAGAGCCTAATGCGATACCTCTAATTCCTCCTCCAAACACATTAATATAATCGGCATTAGCTGTAAAATCACTTCCATGTATATAAATTCCTCTTCCTTCTGATGAAGTAACATTAAAAGAATTTCCAGTGATTATCATTTCGCTTCTTTTTCCTATTTCTTTTGTTTGTAAATTAATTCCCCCATTACTTCCTTTTATATCAATAGAATCAACATTAATAGTAGCTATACTATCACTTAAAACAATTGCCTCTGGAGAATTTTTATTTCCATCTGAAAAAATATTAAGTTGTGTTTTATTTTTACCAATAATAGATAAATTACCATTATTTTCTATATTAATTCCTTTTCCACTTTCTAAATTTTTTATATTTAATACACTATCTTCTTCTAAATTAAGTTTTAATTGACCGTTTTCAACTTTTATTGCACCTTCAGCTTTTGATACATTATTTTCTGTGAGAGTATTATTTCCCTTAAAAGTAAACTCTTTATTTTCATTTTTTACAATTACTTTTCCATCTGTTACTCCACTATTTGGGTTATTAGGATCTAGTTCTGTTACAGCAAATAAGCAATTTCCTGTAATTAAAAATGTAACAACTAATCCTAAAGTAACCTTTACTTTTCTCTTTAGAAATCTTTTTAAAGAACTTTCTACATAATTTTTACCCATATTTCCCTCCCTGTTTTACATAAAAAAATAACCTGAATTTCTTTCAGGTTATCTATCTTTTTTAGTATAGAAATTTATAAATTTTTATACTGATAAGTTAGTAAAAATTCTTTATTAATTTATCAGTATTTTTTTTATTTTCAGACTAAAAATAAAATAAAATTCCCTGAGAAATTCCTAGTATAAAAAATTATAATTAATTATACATTTTTTCATTTTTAACTACTATATTGTTTGTATTTTACTCTTTTTTTATATACTGTCAATACCTTTTCCCTATTTTATTATTTATTAAATTTTATTTTTTATTTAGAAGAATTTTTTTTATACAAAAAAGATAAGGTTTGGTAGCCCTTATCTTTTTGCTCTTTTTTTACTAATCAACTACTTGTTAAATAGATTATACCATAGAATTTTTTATAAATCAATGATATAATTAAGTTGCTCTTACTTCTTACTGTTCTTCTCCTGAAAGGAGGTGAATGAGTGAGAATTCTAATCAAATTACTTGTTATGATAATAATTTTTTTATTATTATCTAAAAACACTTACTAATTATTAGTATAGATGTTTTATGTGGGGGAATTTTGGTAGGATTTCCCTGCTTTTTATTATTTAATCTATACTCTTCTGTTTACAGTTCTTTCCTCTTTTGTTTTGTTAACTACAACAGCTCTTGTTTCTCCGTATCCTTTTATCTCATGCTTAATATTTTCACTATTGTAACATATACTTAAGTTCAAAAAGAAAAAAGAAATAAAAAATAATTTTTAAAAATTTATAATTTCTACACTGGCTTCATACCATTTTCCCTCTTCATCTTCACCATATTCAAGGAAAAAGTTTACTTGCATATCTTCCAATGTAAATCCAACTGAATTTTCTTCGTCAACATTAAAAAATTCTATATTTTTAAACTTAGTTTCAGAAAGTGCCTTTGCAACATCACTTCTTTCTTCTACAAGTTCTGTTACATCTTCACCAATATCATAACCTCTTTTTTTAAATTCTTCTATAATTCTTTCAACTGTTTTCTGTAATTTTTCGTCCATTCTTCCTCCGATTATATTTTAAATATACTTATAAATTTTTTATATTTTTTTATTAAAAACAAAATTACTTTTATTTTTTTCACTTCAAAAGGAACTTTTTTTACAGCTTTTTCCATCTGTTCTTCTATTTCTTTTTCGGTCATCTAATTTTCTCCCAATATATTTTTCTTATTTTAAATTATAATATTTTTAAAAGAATAAAGCAAATATAAAAAAAGACTGTTGCATTTTCTAATTTACAAAATGCAGCAGTCCCCTTAAAAAATACTTTTTTTACTAGAATAATCCAGGAATATTCATTCCTCCAGTTACTTTTCCCATTTCTTTTTCAGATAATTCTTCAGCTTGTCTCATAACTTCTTTTACAGCTGAAAGAACTAAATCTTCAAGCATTTCTTTATCTTCAGCAGCTTCTTTGATTATATCTTCAGAAATATTGATGCTTAAAATTTCTTTTTGTCCGTTTGCTTTTACTACAACAGCTCCTCCACCAACAGATGCTTCAACTTCTTTTCCTTTTAATTCTTCTTGAATTTTAAGCATTTCTTGTTGCATAGCCTGAGCTTGTCTTAATATATCCATTTGATTGTTTCCATTTCCTTTAGGTGATTTTAATTTTCTAACCAATTTTTATTCCTCCTGATTGTTATATTTGCTTTACAGAATTGATTATATCATAATTTTTCAGCTTTTTTCAACAGAATATTTTATTTTATATCTATATTTGGTGCATAAAGAACAGGTTTATATAATAATTCTTCGCTTATCATATCACTTTTTTCCAATGTCTCTACCACTTTATTTCCCATTACCTGTGCCATAAGATATTTTGGCAGATAATTTTTTATTACAGATTCTATTTTTTCTTCTTTAAGGCTTTCAAGAGTTTCATAATCTTTAAGACTTAACATTTCAGCAAGATCAGAAACAGCTTTTTCTATTCCACCTATTTCATCAACAAGCCCTATTCTTTTTGCTTCCTCTCCAAGCCACACTCTTCCTTCTGCTGCCTTAAGAACTGCATCTCTTGTCATATTTCTTCCCTCTGCAACTCTGCTTACAAACTCTTCATAAACTTTAAGGCTTGATGCACGAATTTTATCTTTTTCATCTTCAGTCATTTCCCTTACAGGACTTCCCATATCTGCATATTTTCCTTTTGACAGAGAAGAATAATTTATTTCAAGTTTCTTCATAAGTTCAGCTGTATTTGGAACCATTGTTATAACCCCTATTGAACCTGTAAGAGTTTCTTTATCAGCATATATTTTATCTCCTGCAGCTGCCATGTAATATCCTCCTGAAGCTGCAACTCCTCCCATAGAAATATATACAGGCTTTGTCATACTTTTTATACTGTTATAGATTATATCTGAAGCAAGAGCAGAACCTCCTGGAGAATTAATTCTTATCACTACCCCTTTTATATCAGGATTTTTTTCTGCTATTTTAAGTTCTTTCTGTATTCTCTCAGGTGTTATTATGTCACTTATTTTTTTACTGTCATCAAAATAATTTATAGTTCCCTCTGCATAAATTACAGCAATCTTATCTTTTTCCTTTTCAGATTTTTCTTTTTTAGGTTTAGGATCAACAGCAAGTCTTGAAATATATTCTTCCATTCCTACTTTATTAATTATTCCATTTTTTTGAAGAAAATTTTCATAATATTCTGTCTCATCAATAAGCCCATTTCTCATCATAGTTTCAGGATCTGCAAGAACAAGTCTTCCATCAAGAATTCTTTCATTCAGAAGGCTTTTCTCTATTTTTCTATTTTCAGAAACTGTTTCTACAAAATTATTATAAACAGTATCAAGCATTCTTGTCATATTTTCTTTATATTCTTTGCTCATCTCTGTTCTTTCATAAGGCTCTCCTGCACTTTTATAATCTCCAATATGAATAACATTCATCTTTACACCAATTTTATCTCCAAGAGCTTTATAATAAGGAATTTCTAAAAAATATCCTTTTATTTCTGACATTGCTCCCATAGTTTTAGGCATTATTATTTTATCTGCAGCAGAAGCTATCATATAATTTTGATTTGTAAAAGAAGGAGCATATGCATAAACCTTTTTTCCATTCTTTTTAAATTCTTTTATCTTTCCAGCAAATTCCTCTGCTTGTCCTCTGCTAAGCCCTACAGTATCAAGTTTTAAAATAAGCCCCTCAACTCTTGGATCACTTTCAGCCTTTTCAAGATTTTTTAAAAGTCCATAAAAGTTTATCTCTTTTTTTATATCAAAAGGGGTAACTATTCTGCTTTCAGGTATTTCATCAGCAAGTTCAAGTTCTATGTAAGTTCCTGCATCAACAGGTTTCTTCTTTGTTTCTATTGAAATTATTTTCCCTACAGCATAAACTACAAGGGCAAACATAAGAAGCCTAAAAAGAGCCTTAAAACACTCTGCCACAACAAATAAACAAATTTTCTTAAATCTTCTCAAAATTGTATCTCCTTATTAATAATTGTAGAACACACTTCCTCCTATAAATTCTTTCATTATTGAATCTACAGGAATAAATGATGGATCTATATCAACAAAACAGCTTAAAAGGCTTGCAAGTTTTTTTGCTTCATCATATTGATCTGAAGTTACTCTTACTTTTATAAGTTCCTTTAAAGCATAAGGCTTAAGAACTCCAAGTTCATATGTAAAGCTTGAATTAAATATTGCATCAGCTTCTTCTTGAAATGGGAATATCCATTTTTCTTCCCCTCTTCTTATAGAATTCCACATAGAAAGAGTGTGTTCCCCTGATGTTTTTCTTGAAAGGCTGTCTCTTACAATTCTTCTTATCTTTCTTACATCTGTTGTATGAATTCTGTTATGCATATCCATATTTGTCTGAGTAAGACAGCTTATATATATTTTGTATTTATTTTCTCTTGGAATATGGCTTGTAAGTCTGTCATTAAGGCCATGAATTCCCTCTATTATTATAATTCCATCTTTTGAAAGCTGAGCTTTCTGAGTTTTTTCTTCTCTTTCTCCTGTATAAAAATTATAAATTGGAAGTTCTGTTTCCTGTCCTGAAATTAAATCTTCTAAATTTTTATTAAGAAGTTCAAGGTCAAGAGCTTCTATTGTTTCAAAATCTTTTTCACCATTTTCATCAAGAGGAACATTTGCTCTTCCTATATAATAGTTATCAAGAGATATTGCCAAAGTTTCTACTCCTCCAGTTTTAAGCTGAAGTTCCATTTTCTTTGAAAGAGTTGTTTTTCCTGATGATGAAGGCCCCGCTATTGTCACTATTCTTATTTTTTTATTTGCAAGAATTTCAGTTGCTATCTCTGCAATTTTTCTGTCATGGAAAGTTTCATTAAGCATTATTTGTTCAATGATTTTATTTTCAAAAACCTTCTCATTAATACTTCCCACATAATTTATTCCCATAATTTTTTCCCATCTGTCTCTTTCATGGAAAGCTTTTGCAATTTTCGGAGTATTTTTATAAGGAGCAATTTTCCAATCAAAAACCTCAAGAGGAGTTTTTAAAATAAGACCTCTATTATATTTATATATTTCAAAATCTATAATTTTTCCTGTTGAAGTTTCTGGATCAAGATAAAAATAATCCATATAATCTCCTAAAGCGTATTCTTTTAATCTTGCCCAACCACAATTCTCAAGAATGTGTTTTATATCACTTCTTTCCATTGACTCAGCTTTTCTCTTAAGTTCATCAACATCATCTGTTACAAGTTTTATTGGAATATCTTCTTTTATTATTTCTTTCATCTTTTCATTTAAGCTTTTTAATTCATCTTCTGTTAAAATTTTTATTTCTCTTTTTTCAAGATGATAAATCTCAGCATATGAACCGTTATTTAAAGAATTTTGTATTTCAGCTATATGCCCCTGAAAAAGATCGTGCACTGCTTTTAAAAAAACAAATTTCACTGTTTCATATTGTCTGCTTTCTAAATATTTTGTCAAGTCTATCACTCTCCTTTGGTTTATTATACTATATATTTACTCATTTAACCAGTGAGCAAGATAGTTTTTGACAAAGATAAATTTTCATGCTATCATTTAATTGTTATATAACTGACGGAAGTGGAAATAACCACATGAAGTATAACATTTATAATGCCGACCGTCTGGGCAGAAAAGCCTAGTCGTTCGGCTTTTTTCGTCAATGCAGAAATATAAAAATAAAATTTTATCCCGTGAAAAAGATTTCTATTTATTTTGCTCGTTTCACTAAAAATGACAAACTCGCTTTCGCTCAAACATGTCATTTTTTAGTGTTCAACTCACTGCATAAATTACGAAAACTTTTTCAATCTTCTAAAATTTTATTTTTATAAATTACAAATTGAATAACTTCTTGTTCATTAATTTTTTTAGTTCAAAGAAAACAAAGGAGGGCTTTATGTCTAAAACTTTTTTAAATCCGTCAGAAACAACTTGTGCCGTAATTAATATGGGAATTACAAGAGGGGGAGAAAAAAGCAATTTAAAAATTCTCGTTTCAGGATTTGCAGCAGGAATGTTCATTGCTCTTGCAGGAATTGGTCAGCTTACAGCTGCACAACTTTTCACTTCAGGAGCTGCAAGATTTATAGGAGCTTCTGTTTTCCCTGTGGGACTTATGCTTTGTGTTTTTACAGGAACATCTCTTTTTACTGGAAACTCTCTTCTTTCCCTTGCATACCTTACAAAAAATATAAGTCTCTTTCAACTTATAAAAAATCTTATGCTTGTATGGATTGGAAATTTTCTTGGAAGTATATTTACTGCATATATCACTTTTTATTCAGGAGTTTTTTCATCTCCACTTATGGAAAAAACTGTTGTACAAACTGCTTTTTCAAAAACTGTGCTTCCTTTTTCTCAAGGAATTTTTAGTGGATTTTTATGTAATATGCTTGTTGCTCTAGGAGTTATTATGGCAATGTCTGCAACTGATGCTGCAGGAAAAATATTTGCCTGCTGGTTTCCTATTATGCTTTTTGTACTTTCAGGATATCAGCATGTTGTTGCAAATATGTTTGTAATTTCAATGGGAAAATTAATCTCTCCTGAAACTTTTTCTATGGGAGAAATTTTTATAAATCATTTCATTCCTGTTACAATAGGAAATTTCTTATCTGGAGGAGTTTTTCTTCCTATTATTCTTTATTTTTTATATGTAGAGAAAAAGTAATTAAAAAAAGGCTTATTAATATAATAAGCCTTTTTCATTAAATTTTATTTTCTTAGATTTTAGCTAAACCTTGTTCTAAGTCAGCAATAATATCTTCCACATTTTCAAGTCCAACAGAAAGTCTTACAAGTCCATCTGTAATTCCTGCTGCAAGTCTTTCTTCTCTTGTATATGGAGAGTGAGTCATTGATGCTGGGTGTTGAATAAGGGTTTCTGTATCTCCTAAACTTACTGCAAGAGCACACAACTGAACGCTGTTAAGAAGTGTTTTTCCTGCTTCAAATCCACCTTTAAGTTCAAATGACATGATTCCACCAAAATTTTTCATTTGTTTTTTAGCTATTTCATATCCTTCATGATCTTCTAGTCCTGGGTAGTAAACTTTTTCTACTTTAGGATGAGCTGCAAGCCATTTAGCAACTTTCATTGCATTAGCACAATGTCTTTCCATTCTCACTTCAAATGTTTTTAATCCTCTTATAATATAATAAGCTTCCTGAGGTCCAAGTATAGCTCCTGTCATATCTTTAAGACCATTTCCTCTTATTTCCTCTACCATTTCTTTTGTTCCTACGACAAATCCTGCAAGAACATCTCCATGACCATTAATATATTTAGTTGCAGAATGAACAACAATATCTGCTCCAAGTGTTAAAGGATTTTGATTATATGGAGTAGCAAAAGTATTATCTACAACAACTTTTGCATAATTATTTGTATGAGCTATTTTTGCTACTTCTTCTATATCTGTAATTTTTAAGTTAGGATTTGCTGGAGTTTCTAAATATACAACTCTTGTATTAGGTTTTAATTTTTCTTTTACCATTTCTAAATCAGCTGTATCTATGAAGTCAACTTCAACACCAAATTTTGTCAGCCCGTGACTTAATAAAGCAAATGTACAACCATAAAGAGTTTTATCTGCCAGTACATGATCTCCTGCTTTTAATAAAGTCCATAAAGTAGAAGAAATTGCTCCCATTCCAGAAGATGTTGCCATTGCATGCTCTCCTTTTTCAAGCATAGCTACTTTTTCTTCTGCAACTGTTACAGTAGGATTTTTTGTTCTGCTGTAAATATATCCTTCTTCTTCTCCCATAAATCTTGCTTGTCCTTGTTCTACTGAATCAAAAACAAATGTTGAAGTTTGATAAATAGGTGTAGCTAAAGTACCAAAAGGATTTTTTGCCTGTCCTGCATGAATTGCTTGTGTTCCTATTCCTTTTTCTTTTAAATTTTCCATTTTTTCACCTTTCCTTCATAAAAATATAATTTATAAAAATAAAAATTACCATCTGCAAAAATTTTTATATTTCTGCAGAGATAATTTTTATTTACTTACTTATACTAAATCTTTACCAGCTTTAATTTCATATCTGTTCTTTATGAATCTTATTCCAATTTCAATAAGTTCTCTTTCAACAGCAACTCTTTTTTCTGTGTCTTCAATAGAAGTAACTTCCATTACTTTAGAGTCACCAACAACTCTTCTTATAATTTCAAGTCCTGCTGAACCAACAGAGTCTGCTAAAACCTGAGCAAGATACCAATTTTCAAATTCTTCATTTGTATACATAGGATCTTTTACTATTTCTTTATATTTTTTATGGAATTTTACAACAAACATATCAAATATATCTCTTATTGTTTGAGAAAGCCATTTTATAAATTCCTCTTTTTTCTCTCCTTCTTCCATAAGGTGTCTTCTGTTTGAAAGTGAGAAGAATAAATTTCCTATAACATTTCCTATATCATATCCCATAGGTCCATAGAAAGAAAATTCAGGATCTATAACTTTCATTCCATCTTCATTTATAAATATTGAACCTGAGTGTAAGTCTCCGTGAATAAGAGCTTGTGCATTGTTCATAAAGTTATTTTTTAATTTTGCAGCTTCTGCACGAAGTTCTACATCATCATAAAGATGTTTTTTTACATATTCCATATTTTCAGGAATTACTATGTTTCTGTCTCTGTCATTTACATATGGTTCTGTAAATACAAGACATTCTGAAATATCACAAAGTTCTTTATTTACAAAAGCTCTTACTCTGTCTTTTTTTTCTGCTCTGTCTAATACTAAATCTGTTGTTGGTAAAAGTGTATCAACTAAGAAACTGCTTATTTCATCTGCAAATTTAGGGAAAATCTTTCCTGCCATAAGCTCTTTTCTTAAATTTTTATATGCTGATATATCTTCCATAACAATTACACACATAATATCATCATAACGATATACTTTTGGTACAAATTCAGGAGCACATTCTCCTTCAAGTTTTAATATTTCAGCTTCTATTCTGTTTCTATCTAAATCTAAAGGACGACCTGATGAACGCAAGAATTTATCTGCTTGTTTAAGTACAACTGATTTTCCTGTTTCGTCCTCTATTACTCTGAAAATATAGTTAATATTTCCATCTCCTATTTCTTCCCCTCTAAGTTTTGCATCCTTTGGAAAGATTTCAAAATCTTTTGTATAATTTATTGCATCTTCTACAGACATACGAAAGTGTTCTTGATATTTATTCATCTGGGTACCTCTTCCTTTTGATTTTTTTATTTTTAATAATATTGTTCTACTTCTTTTTCATAATATTCAGCTAAGTTATATGGTGAATATACTCCTTGATCTGTTACAACAGCACTTACTAAATGAGGAGGTGTAATGTCAAATGAAGGATAATATCCTTCAACTCCTTCAAGAGTATTTTTTATTCCGTTGCAGCTTATAACTTCTTCAGGATTTCTCTCTTCAATAACTATATTTTCAAGTCTCTTATCTTCATCAGGAATTCCTGTTACAAAATAAGGTATTCCAAAATATTTTGCTGTTATAGCAATTTGAAGAGTTCCTACTTTATTTACAATATGTCCGTCCATGCTGATTGTATCAGCTGCAGATGTAAATAAATCTATTCCTTTTGATTTCATTGTCCATGCAGGCATATTGTCTGTTATAACAGTTACTTTAAATCCTTGATCTTTTAATACACTTGCTGTAAGTCTTGCACCTTGTAAATAAGGTCTTGTTTCTGGGCAGTAAAATTCAATATCTTTATTTTGATTTCTAATTTCTCTTCCCATGCACCCAACTATTGTTTCTCCAAAACATTGTGTCATTACTTTTCCTTTTTGAGGGAACATATTTACAAGATTTTTAGCAACTATTGACATTCTTCCATATCTTCTTTCAAGAGAATCTATTGTTCTTTTAAAAATTGCATCTACTGCTGATTCTCCTTTTTCAATAGCTTCTTTTCCAACTTCATAACAAGCATCTGTTATAAGTTTCATACGATTTGCTGTTGTAGGTCTTGCATGAGAAATAACTTCTGATGCTTCAGCTAAAAAAGCTATTTGTTCATCTTTAGATAATCCCTCTGCCTGATGTGCTGCAAGAGCCATTCCCATTCCAGCTGCTGTATAAGGACCAGCACTTTGTGTTACCATATCTGTTATGGCTTGTCTTACTTCACGATAATCTGTACATTCTACAAATTTAACTTCTCTTGGGTATATTCTTCTGTCAAGTATTCTTACTTTTCCATTTTCATACCATGCTATATTTTCATATTGAAGCATAAAAGCTAAACCTTCATCCATTCTTTTCATCTTTTCTTCACCTTTTCATTTTCTTCTTAAAAACTTTTATTTTCTATGACATATATTTTAAAATATCAGAGCTGAGAGAATCAATTTCTCTCAGCACTGTATAAATTACTAACTATTCGTTTGTTGTTTTAAAATTAGGGAAACCTGTTGCTATTGATAAGATTCCCATAACAACCATTAACATTGAATACCAGCAATATGGAACAATTGCTCCTGGAGATATTTGAGCCATTCCAGCTGCCATTAAAAGCTGTCCTGCATAAGGCATAAGTCCTTGGAATGCTGATGAGAATATATCTAAAAGTCCTGCTGTTCTTTTACGGTCAACACCAAATTCATCTGCTATATCTCTTGCAAGAGGTCCTGCAGTAATTATTGATACTGTATTGTTTGTTGTTGCAAGGTCAAGTACACTTACTAGAGCTGCAATTCCAAATTCAGCACCTTTTTTACTTTTAATTCTTGCAGTAAGGTTTTCAAGTATGAAATCAATTCCTCCATGATAATGCATAAGAGCAACAACTCCTCCAACTACCATTGCGATAATTGACATATCTTCCATCCAACCAAATCCTCTTTGAAGGATTCCAAAGACTTCCATAAAGCTAAAGTCTCCATGTACAAGTCCTATTGCAAGTCCAAGTCCTATTCCTATACTTAAAACATTTATAACATTTAATCCTATAAGAGCAAGTACTATAATAGAAAGGTAAGGAATTATATTTACAAGATTGTATTCATATACTTTTCCTGCAACTCCATTTCCACCCATTAAAGATATAAGCACAAGATTGATTATTACTGCTGGAAGAACAATTGCAAAGTTTACTTTAAACTTATCTCTCATTCCAACTTCCTGAGTTCTTGTAGCTGCTATTGTTGTGTCAGATATAAATGACATATTGTCTCCGAACATTGCCCCACCAATAACAACTCCACAAACTAATGGAAGAGCTATTCCAGTTTCTCTTGCTATTCCAACTGCAACTGGTGTAAGAGCACTTACTGTTCCCATTGAAGTTCCCATTGAGAAACTTAAAGCACAACCAACTAAGAACAATCCAGGCAATAATGCTTTTGCTGGAAGAACTGAAAGTCCAAGATTTACTGTTGAACTAACTGCACCCATTGCATCTGCAACTGAATAGAATGCTCCTGCAAGTAAGAAAATAATAACCATAAGAATTAATGTAGAATCTCCTGCTCCTTTACAGAAGATTTCAACTTTTTGATCTAGAGTTTTCTTGTCGCCTTTTTTATCAAGAGCAAATGAAACTCCCATTGTAATCATAAAAGCTGTAAGAAGCGGCATGCTTCCAAAGTTTTTTGTAAAAATTCCTGCACCTGCATATAATCCCAAGAATATAAACAATGGGATTAAACCTTTAATGTTACCTTTCTTTTCCATAACTAACCCTCCTGAATATATTTTTTATTTTGTTTTAGATTTCTTCATGTTCCTCTATTCTTTTTCCATAGTCTTTAAATCTCTCAACTACATTTTTCATTTCTTCATCTGAAAGAATATTAGGTTCTCCTACAGTTTTTGCAATAAAATACAGTTCACAACAAAATTCTACATTTTCTGCTATATTATAAGCTTCTGCTAGTGTTGCTCCTCCTGTAATCATTCCATGATTGCTAAGAAGAACAGCTTTTGTTCCCTTCATTGCTTCAAAAGCATTTTTTGCAAGTTTTACTGTTCCATAAGTTGCATATTCAGCACAAGGAACATCTATACCCGCAACTGCAAGTAAATAATGAACAGCAGGAAGTTTTTTTCCTGTGCAAGAAAGTCCTGCAGCAAATTTTGAGTGAGTATGTACAACTGCTTGTATATCATCTCTGTATTTATAAAAAATTCTATGCATATCTGATTCACTTGATGGAACTCTTTCTCCATCAACGATTTTTCCTGTTTGAACATCAAGAATTACAATATCTTCAGGTTGTATTTTCATATAATCTATTCCACTTGGAGTAATAGCCATAAGCCCTTTTTCCTTATTTACAACACTTATATTTCCTCCAGTACCTTTTGTAAGCCCCTCTGTTATCATACGCTTTCCATACTCTATAACTTCCAGTCTTTCTTTTTCTAATAACATTTCTCTACCTCTTCCATTAATTTTATTATTTTGATATTTTTAAAATATTTACTATATCTTCCTTAGCAAGTTTTTTAAATCTTCCTAAAGTCTTGCTTCCACCAAGAGCTTTTTCTGCCATGATTTCAAAATTTTCTTCTCCTATTCCTGATTCAGAAAGAGAGATTTTAAGACCTAAAGATTTAAAGAACTCTTCCAGTTTTGCTATTCCTTTTAATGCTGTTTCTTCTTTGTTTTCAGATTTTTCTACTCCGAATACTTTCACAGCAAAGTTTACAAACACATCAATATTCTCATCTTTTACATATTTCATCCATGCTGGGAAAACTATTGCCATTCCTGCACCATGAGTTATATCATAAATTGCACTGATTTCATGCTCTATTCTGTGAGATGACCAGTCTGCTATTCTTCCACAAGCTATCATTCCGTTATGAGCCACTGTTGCTGACCACATAATCTGAGCTGCATTATTATAATTTTTTGGCTCTGCCATGATTTTTGGACCAAATTCAACAACTGTTCTCATTGCAGCTTCTAAAAGAGCATCACTAAGTTCTGTATGCTCAGCTTGGCTGAAATATCTTTCCATTAAGTGAGACATAATATCTGTAACACCACATGCCATTAAATGTGCTGGGATAGTAAAACATACCTGTGGATCTAATATAGAAAATACAGGGAAGTTTTTCTCAGTATCACATACGCATTTCATAGATAATTCTTCATTACTTATTATTGAGCTTTCTGACATTTCTGAACCTGATCCTGGTATTGTAAGAACAACACCAACATTCATTGAACTTTTTGGTTCATTTTTTCCTGTAAAGAAATCCCATACATCTCCATCATAAGCTGTTCCTAAAGAAATGGCTTTTGCAGAGTCAATAACACTTCCTCCTCCTATAGCCAATATAAAATCTATTCCATTTTCCTTACAAATTTTTATACCTTCATATACAAGTGATAGTCTTGGATTAGGAACTACTCCTCCAAGAGTTATATATTCTATTCCATTTTCTTCTAATGATTTCACTACTTTGTCATAGATACCAAGTTTTTTTATTAAGGCTCCGTCTCCCTCATAGTGAACAAGTATTTTTTTACTGTATTCCTTTACATATTTACCTGTTTCCTCATGAGTATCTTTTCCAAAAACTAATCTTGTGCTACTTTTAAAATTAAAGTTTTCCATTTTTCCTCCTTAATAAAATGAATTAATATCTTTTAATGTTGAACATATATAATATCTACTTTTGTCTTTTTTAATGTGTTTTCCCATTCAGGAGATAATCTTTGTTCTGTAATAATTACATCAATCTCTTCTAATTTACATATAAGATGTGATTCTAAATTATCAAACTTTGTTCTGTCCACTATTAAAAAAGATTTTTCTGAATTGCTTATCATTTTGGCTCTTATTTCTGCTTCTCTTTCGCTGTCATCTGTTGCACCAAATTTTCTGTTTACTGCTGTACAGCTTACAAAAGCTTTATTTGCATGAAGCTTTTCTAATTGATTTAAAGCTTGATTTCCTATAAAAGATTTTGTTCTTTTTCTCAAGCCTCCTCCTATACAAATAACTTTTACCCATTTTGAATCTTGAAATTCTTCAACTACTTTTATTGAATTAGTAATTACAGTAACTTTTTTTTCATATCTGCGAATATTCTGAGCTACACAAACAGCTGTTGTACTGCTGTCTATCATTATTGTGTCTCCATCTTCAATAAACTCTATACACTTATCTGCTATCTCTTGTTTCTCAGTCAAATAAATTTTCTCTCTAATTTCCAAAGGAACCTGTTTATCTGATTCAGATTGAAGATAAGCTCCTCCTCTTACTCTTTTCAATACATTTGTTTTTTCCAATTTATCCAAGTCCCGTCTTATTGTTTCTTCCGAGACTTTAAATTGTTTGCTAAGAGAGCTTATAACAACACTCCCTTTTTCGTTAAGCATTTTTTCAATTTCTTTCAGTCTTTGAATAGCTAACATAAGTACCTCCTATACGATATAATACAATTTAAATTATCAACTAAAATAAATTATATACCATATCACAAAATGTATCCATCAAATTCACAGACTGTTTTTCACTTTTTACAACATTTTCTCACATATTTTTATATCTACAAACAAAATATCACATTTTTAAAAATAACGCAACATTTTTTTGAAAAATTTATGATTATTTTTAGAATATAAAGATATTTTAAAGTACAATATGAGTATATATTGATATCGTGATATCCTTGTATCTTTATATAAATTCTTGTTTTTAATTATATTTATATAATATTTTACATATTCTCACATTTTCCAACATCGCATAATAAAAAAATAAGCTGAAAATAAAATTTCAAATTTTTCATGAAATTTTATTTTCAGCTTGTACTAAGCATCAATCTTTATAATATTTATTAGTCTCTGAATGTTATTTTATTTCCTTCAAGACTATCAATTATTGCAAGAGACTCAAGTTTAATTCCTTGTTCTCTAAGCATGTCCCCACCTTTTTGGAAACCTTTCTCTACAACTATTCCTACTCCTACAACTTCTGCTCCTGCTTCTTCAACAATTTCTTTAAGACCTATAACAGCATTTCCCATAGCTAAGAAATCATCAACTATAAGAACTCTGTCTCTTTCATTAAGAAATTCTTTTGAAACTGTAATATTATAGTCTGTATCTTTTGTAAAAGAATGAACTGTCACATTATAACTGTCGTCCATTGTTGATGGTCTTTTCTTCTTAGCAAAAACTAAAGGCACATTAAAAGCATAAGCTGCCATTATTCCTATTGCTATTCCTGAAGCTTCTATTGTAAGAACTTTTGTTATTTTTTCTCCTGCAAATCTTCTTTTAAGTTCCTGACCAATTTCATACATTAAAACAGGATCTATCTGATGGTTTAAAAAACTGTCAACTTTTAATAAAGCTGAGTTTTTAACCTCTCCTTGTGACACTATTAAACTTTTTAGTAATTCCATTTTTCCCCCTGATTATTTTTCATCATTTAATTCTTCAGATATTTTATCAATCAATGAATATTTTAATTCACGCAGATCATTTGATAAGTTAACTTTATATCTGTGTGGAAACTCTAGTCTTTTTCTTTCTTCAGAAAGTTTTTCAAGACTGTCCAGATAATATTTCTGAGAACTTAGTACATCTACTAGTTTATCATATTCTTCGGTAGTTTTTCCAGCTTTTACATAAGTTCTTGTAAGTTTTTTACATGTATACTCCCCTTCCTTAAGAGTGCTGCATTTATACTCATCAAGTTCTGCTCTTGTTGTAAAAGTTTCTCCTGCAAGGAATTTATCTTTATCAGAATCATCTCTTGCAAGAGTTATTATATCAACATAAGCAAGTCCTTTTTGATCATATATTCTGTACACTTCTTTAAATCCAGGATTTGAAATTTTTATTGCATCTTCAGAAAGTTTTATTACAGGCTCTTTGTCAATTTCAACTATTTTATAAACTCCTCCGAAACATGGATAAGATTTGCTTACTGCAATGGCATCTCCTACACCAAATATATCAACACAAGCATTTTGCTGTTTTAAAGATTTTATTAAATCTTCATTAAGTGAATTTGTCAGGAATATTTTTGCTTTTTTAAACCCTGCATTATCAAGTTCTTCTCTGCATTTTTTAGAAAGATATGCTAAATCTCCAGAATCTATTCTAACTCCATAAATTCCTTCATAGCTGTCATCAATTCCATTATCTTTAAATGCTTTTACAGCATTTTTTATTCCTATTTTAAGAGTATTATAAGTGTCTATAAGAAGAATCAGAGAATTTGCTTTTCTCTCTCTTCTGTATTTTATAAAAGCATCAAAGGCTTTTTTCTCAGCCTCTCTTCCCACACCAAAGGTCTGAATATATGAATGAGCCATTGTTCCCACACTAGGCACTCCATATTTATATTCTGCCACAAGATTTGAATGAGATGTACATCCTCCTATGACTGCTGCTTTCGTTCCACTTACTGCACTGTCAAAACCATGTGCTCTTCTGCTTCCAAATGCAGACACTCCTATAGGTGCTGCTGCTCTTGTCACTCTTGATGCCTTTGTCGCTATAGCCATCTGAAGATTCATAATATTAAGCAAAGGTGTTTCAAGTATTTTTGCCTGAACAAGAGGAGCTTTCACTGTTATTACAGGCTCATTTGCATAAGCTAGCTCTCCTTCTCTCATTGCATAAATATCTCCTGTAAATTTCATTTTTACAAGATAGTCCACAAGATGCTGTTCACTTATTATTTTTGAAAAATATTCTCTTTTTTCTTCCTCACTTGTATTATTTAATATTTCAATAAGATTTACCACTTCTCTTATTCCTGAAACAACTGCAAATCCATTATCTTCTGTGCTTCTGAAATACATATCAAATACAGCTTCTCTCTCTTGTGTCTGTTCCATTATAAAAATGTCACTCTCTGTATACTGATATCTATCAGAGTTGATAACCCTTGCAAATTCCGTAAGTGCTCTTTCTTCTGCCATCATCTTACCTCTTTATCTGTAATTAAATTTTTAAAATTCTTTCTATGATTATATCACTTTAGCCATTTTTTTCCAAGTTTTCTGTACAGTTTATTTTATTTCTTAAATTGTGATATAATTTTATTTGTGATATAATCTTAATAACTAAATTTAAGGAGGATAAAACTAATGAGAGCAGTGGTTCAAAGAGTTACTTCAGCAGAAGTTAAAATAGATGGAAATTCAGTTGGAAAAATTGATAAAGGCTTTCTTGTTCTTCTTGGAGTTACTCATACAGATACAGAAAAAGATGTTGAGTGGCTTGCAAATAAAATTAAAGGACTTAGAGTTTTTGAAGATGAAGAGGGAAAAATGAATCTAGGTCTTGATGATATAAAAGGAGATATACTTATTGTTTCACAATTTACTCTTTATGGAAATTGTCTTAAAGGGAAAAGACCTAGCTTTATAGAAGCTGCAAGACCTGAAACAGCAATTCCTTTATATGAAAAATTTATTGATATATTTAAATCTTTTGGACTTAATAAAGTTGAACACGGAGTATTCGGAGCTGATATGAAGGTTTCTCTTATAAATGACGGCCCTGTTACAATGATAATTGATACACCTGAAAAATAATTTATTTTATTAATTTCCAATACAATAGAGATTGTAATTTTTTATTAATGGAGGATTTAATATGGATATTAAAGAAATAAAAGAAAATGCCCGTGAAAGAATGAAAGATTTCTGTAATATGTGCAGAGAATGTGATGGTGTTTGGTGTGCAGGAAAAGTTCCAGGAATGGGAGGAACTGGTACTGGAGATTCCTTTAAAAGAGCTCACAATAAATTAAAAGAAATAAAAGTTATTATGAAAACTATACACAGTGCATCAGAGCCTGTTCTTCAAACTTCAATATGGGGAAAAACTCTTTCTTTTCCTGCTATAGCAGCTCCTATTACAGGTACTGTCTTCAATATGGGAGGATATGTAAATGATGCAGAATATTCTGATGATGTTGTTTTAGGATCACTTGATGCTGGAACTATTGCCATGATAGGAGATACAGGAGATCCAAAATGTTTTGAACACGGAATTAATGCCATTAAGAAAGCTGGAGGACAAGGTATAGCAATTATAAAACCAAGAGCTAATGAAGAAATTATTAAAAGAATAAAAATTGCTGAAGAGGCAGGAGCTGTAGCTGTAGGTATTGATAGTGATGGAGCAGGACTTGTTACTATGAAACTTTTCGGACAACCTGTAGGACCTAAATCTTTTGAAGATTTAAAAATTCTTGTTCAGTCAACTAAACTTCCTTTTATAGTTAAAGGAATATTATCTGTTGAAGAAGCTATTTTATGTGCTGATGCAGGTGTTGATACTATCGTTGTTTCAAATCACGGAGGAAGAGTTCTTAACGAAACTCTTGCACCTTGTGAAGTGCTTGAAGATATTGTAAGAGCTGTTGGAGACAGAATAAATGTTCTTGCTGACGGTTCTGTAAGAGAAGGTGTTGATATCTTAAAATATCTTGCTTTAGGAGCAAAAGCTGTTCTTATTGGAAGACCTCTTATTTGGGGTTCTGTTGGTGGAAGACAGGAAGGAGTAAAAGTTACTCTTGAAACTTTAAAAAATCAACTTTACCAAAGTATGATTTTAACAGGATGCAATGATGTTAATAATGTCAGCCCTAAAACTATTATAAAATAATATATATTTTTTAAAAAAAGGGTTGTTGCATTTTCTAATTTATAAAAAATAAAATTTTAGGATATTGAAAATATTTTTGTAATTTATGCAGTGAGTTGA
>ERZ773142.620-NODE-620-length-28230-cov-9.89824_pt1 | contig 28230 bp, 26 predicted proteins | sample MGYA00580853_ERZ773142 | MGnify/ENA primary metagenome ERZ773142 (study PRJEB29015, sample SAMEA2737862) | human gut metagenome | biome: human gut; feature: human-associated habitat; material: faeces | place: China | collected 2012 ... | reverse complement strand
CGCTTTCCGGGATTTTCAGCATATCAGGTGTTTGCATCTTGAGCACACACGTCCGAATGTGGCGGATGTTAATCCGACACAGGCGAACGCGTGTTAGCGAGAGCAAGCAAACAACGATATGTGAAAATAGAGGAAGGCGGTCTCTTTCACTTCCGGACCTTTATTTAGCTTTGTAACTCAAATTTTTACAGCAGAATATACTTGAGTACAAACAGCACCGCCAGCACATACATCAGCGGCGTAATATGCTTTTCTTTTGCCTTTCCGGTTACCAGGTTGATCACGACATAGGAGATGATTCCCATAGCGATACCCTCAGAGATGCTGTACATGAACGGCATTGCAATCACTGCCACATAAGCCGGGATTGCCTCGGTGTAATCCTCAAAGTTTACCTTGAGGATAGAAGTCAGCATCAAAAATCCTACCACGATCAGGGCCGGTGCCGTTGCAAAGGACGGGATAGCCAGGAAGATTGGGGACAGGAACAGGGACAGAGCGAACAGAATTGCTGCTACCACTGCGGTTAAACCGGTTCTTCCGCCCTCTGCCACGCCAGACGCACTCTCAACGAAAGTAGTAGTGGTGGAAGTACCAAGAACAGCGCCGACTGCGGTACCAACAGAGTCGGAAAGCAGCGCACCGCGGATACGCGGCAGATGCCCCTGCGCATCCAGCATGTTGGCCTTGGATGCCACGCCGATGAGGGTTCCCAGGGTATCAAACATATCTACGAACAGGAACGCGAACATGACTACCAGGAAATCCAGGGAAGCCACACGGCTGAAGTCCATCTTCATGAAGGTCGGTGCCAGGCTCGGAATGGAAATTCCGTTGGAGAAATCCGGAAGCAGGCTGTAGAATCCGGCCTCAGGATTGATCTGGTACAGTCCGGTCAGCTGGCATACAATACCAAGTGCCCAGGTGATCAGGATGCCCCAGAGAATGTTGCCCTTTACGCCTTTAACTAAAAGTACGCCGGTGATCAGAACACCGATGAGTGCCAGCAGCACGGTGATGCCTTCGCTGGAGAACATACCGTTTGCAACGGATGCCTTGAAGGAGTACATTCCAACCAGAGTTGCGCTGTCCACTACAATGTGGGCATTCTGCAGACCAATGAACGCGATAAACAGGCCGATACCTGCGGATACCGCATACTTTAAGTTCATCGGAATAGAGTTGAAGATCTGCTCACGCACGTTGGTCAGGGACAGAGCCAGGAAGATGATACCTTCCACAAATACGGCTGCCAGTGCCATCTCCCAGGTGTATCCCATGGAAAGAACAACCGTATAGGCAAAATAGGCATTCAGTCCCATGCCGGGTGCCAGTACGAACGGATAGTTGGAAAGTGCTGCCATAAGCAGAGTTGCGATCGCAGACGCAAGGGCGGTTGCCGTGAACACCGCGCCACTGTCCATGCCGGACGCGCTTAGGATGCTCGGGTTAACGGCCAGGATATAGGCCATGGTCATAAATGTGGTTATACCGGCCATTACTTCCGTCCTGACATCTGTGTGGTTCTCCTTGAGATGAAATAGCTTCTCCAAATTCATAAAATCCCTCCTTTTAATAAAAAGTTTTGCAACTTTGAAACGATAATTATATTCTATCACTTATTCTTATTATTTGCTATTCATTTTCGCAAAATTCCGATAAGCCATCAATCTTTTTCTAATAAAAAGAAGCTGTTTTCACTGCATACTATGCAATGAAAACAGCTTCCATGAATTCATGTTACCTATTCGCCGCAGCTTACTGGATTACCTTTGCCGGGCACTTTGCTGCGCACTTGCCGCAGTTGGTGCACTTCTCGTAATCGATGACTGCCACATTATTCTCCATATGAATAGCATCGAACTCACACTGCTTGGTGCACAGGGTACATCCGATACAACCAGCGGTGCAGACTTTCTTGACAGCCGGTCCCTTGTCGTGGGAAGAGCACTGTACAAGATGCTCTGCCTTGTAAGGAACGAGCTCGATCAGGCCCTTCGGGCAGGTAGCTACGCACTTGCCGCAGGCTACGCACTTCTCTTTGTCAACGACTGCAACACCGTCTACTACATGGATTGCGTCAAACTGACATGCTTTCACGCAGGAGCCATATCCCATACAGCCGTAAGCACAAGCCTTCTCGCCGGAACCCGGTGCTACGGTTACCATGGAACAATCGGTAATTCCATAGTAATTGTACTTTACGTTTGTCTTGTCGCAGGTACCTTTACATTTTACGAAAGCTACCTTCTTTTCGGAGCTGCCGCTCTCAACACCCATGATAGCAGCGATCTTATCTGCTACCGGAGCGCCGCCGACCGGACATCCGTTAACCGGAGCGGTGCCTGCAGCAATTGCTGCAGCCAGACCGTCACATCCCGGGAAACCACAACCACCACAGTTGTTGCCCGGAAGTTCTGCACGCACCAGAATTTCTTTTTCGTCAACCTCAACCTTAAACTTCTCACTGGCAATGCCCAGCAGCACACCGATAATGATACCAATGGCGCCGATGACAACTGCCGCTAAAAGCAAACCTGTCATATTCTGTTACCTCCCATTAAATCAGTCCGGAGAAGCCCATGAAGGCAATCGCCATCAGACCAGAGGTAATCAGTACGATCGGAGAACCCTGGAAATTATATGGGATATCATTGTCTTCAATACTCTCACGAATGCTTGCCAGCAGTACGATTGCGACGGTAAAACCAACCGCAGTACCAAGTCCGTTTGCTACACTGAAAATGAAGTTATAACCCTTCTGTACGTTGGTCAGGGCAGAACCCAGAACTGCACAGTTGGTCGTAATCAGCGGAAGGAATACACCCAGCGCAGAATACAGGCTCGGCATGCTCTTCTTTAAGAACATCTCAACGAACTGTACCAGTGCTGCAATTACCAGAATGAAGGCAATCGTCTGTAAATACTCCAGGTGCAGCGGAACCAGCACCAGAGCGTATACAAGGTTCGTAGCAATGCTTGCCAGCGTAATTACGAAGATAACGGCTGCACCCATACCAATGGAGGTGTCAACCTTCTTGGAAACACCAAGGAACGGACACAGGCCCTGGAACTGGCTCAGGATGATGTTGTTAACCAGAGCAGATCCGACAATAATTAAAATTAACTCTTTCATCTAACCTGTCCCTCCTATTCGTCTTTCTTTTCAGCCTCGGCTGCTGCCTTAGCTGCCTCTGCTGCCTGCTTCTTAGCCAGAGCTGCTGCAGCTGCCGCCTTCTTGGCCTCTTCTGCCTTCTTCAGCTCTTCTGCCTTTTTCTCTTCCAGGACAGAGTGGTTAGAGGAACATGCAGAACCGCTGCATGCTGCGCAGTTACCGCCGCATGCCAGTGTGGACTGCGGTACGGAACCGTTGGTTGCACTCGGAGCTTTGAATTTGTTCTGCAGAGCGGTCAGGCAGGCCAGTACAAAGAATGCACCCGGTGCCAGGCCGATGATGGTTACGTGGAAATCCTCCGGAATGATCTCCATACCGAAGAATGCGCCGCTGCCGATGAACTCACGCACGATTGCGATACAGGTTAAGCCTACGGTAAAACCAAGACCCATACCGATACCATCGAATGCGGACTCAAGCGGGCCGTTCTTTGCTGCATATGCCTCTGCACGACCCAGGATGATACAGTTAACAACGATCAGCGGGATGTAGATACCCAGTGCGCTGTACAGGCTCGGTACATATGCCTGTAAAAGCAGCTGAACGATGGTAACCAGGGATGCTACGATTACGATGTATGCCGGAATACGTACACGATCCGGAATAATCTTCCGCAGTGCGGAAATAATAAGGTTAGAGAAAACCAGAACCGCCGTGGTGGACAGTCCCATACCGATACCATTGATCGCGGTGGTGGTTACTGCCAGGGTCGGACACATACCAAGCATCAGGACGAAGGTCGGGTTTTCTTTAATAATACCGTTGTATAAACGTTCGATACATTTATTCATGACTTCCTACCTCCTACTGTGCCAGGCAGTTATCTACAAAATAAACTGCCGCATTCACCGCACCAGTGACTGCTTTTGAAGTGATAGTCGCACCACTGATTGCGTTGATCTGATCATCGGAAGATGCACCGTCTTTGGTAACGGAGAACACATCTGCCTTCTTGCCTGCAAACTGACCTTTCCACTCAGGCTTCTGAGCATTCATACCAAGACCGGCAGTCTCAGCCAGGGTCAGAAATTCGATACCGTTTACAGTACCGTCAGACTGGATACCTACAGAAACGGTAACAGCACCGCCGTAACCGTCATTGGAAGTAGCGGTAACTACGTAGCCTGCAACAGAACCGGAAGCATCGGTTGCCTCAACGGCTTCATCCACAGACACGTTGCCATATCCGAGGGTTGCGATAGTTTCATTTGCTGCAGGAAGCTTGTCTGCAAGGTCTGCAGCCTCAAAACCAGCCGCATCCGGGAATACGGTACGGTAAGCAGCCTCTTTCGCTGCCTGGTTTGCTGCAGCGATCGGATCCTTCGTCATTTCATAAACGCCGCCCAGACATGCACCTGCCACAAGGGTAATGGCACACAGGATTACGGCATCCTTCATAAATCCACCTTTACTCATGCCTTTTTGCCCTCCTTTCCAAATGCCACCGGAAGGGTATAGCGCTCAATCAGCGGAACCATCAGGTTGCTGATGATGATTGCGTAGGAAACACCCTCTGCGGAACCACCGAACAGACGGAATGTTCCGGTCAGCACGCCAAGCAGAATACCAAATACGATCTGTCCCTTCGGGGTGATCGGGCTGGTTACATAGTCGGTTGCCATGAAGAATGCACCGAAGATCAGTCCGCCGCCGCAGATATGAGCCAGAACAAAGTTCAGATCCTGTCTGCCGAAGATGAATACGAATACTGCGACCGTTACGATGTAGGTTAACGGAATGCGCAGGGAAATGACTTTCTTAAATACCAGGTAAGCAGCGCCGATTAACAGGGCTACTACAGAAACCTCACCGATGGTTCCAGGGATCTTACCGATGAACATAGCCATAAGGTCTACGCCCAGATTGGACTCGCCGGCCTTCCATGCAGTCTTCATCACGTTCAGAGGAGTAGCGGTGGTTACGCCATCCAGAGTGAAGGAAGACATCTTGCCTGCGAAGGAGATCAGCAGGAAGCATCTTGCTGCCAGTGCCGGGTTCATGAAGTTCTGGCCAAGGCCGCCGTAGATCTGTTTTACGATCACGATCGCGAACACACCGCCCAGCATCGGGATCCATAACGGAATCTCAGACGGACAGTTTAATGCCAGGATCATACCGGTTACAACGGCACTGAAATCACTGATGGTTACGGTTCTCTTGGTTACTTTCTCAAATACGTACTCGCTGACTACACAGGCAAATACGGTAGCAATGATAACGAGCAGGGCATGCAGGCCGAACTGGAAGACACCGAAAGCGGTGGCCGGCAGCATGGCAATTGCCACGTCCATCATGATGCTGCGGGTTGTTTCCTCGCTCCGCACATGCGGGGATGAGGATACGTTAAATAATTTAGCCATGGTTTACTTTCCCCCCTGTGCTTTTTTTCTGCGGTTTGCTGCAACCGTTTTTCTCATTTCCTTGAAAGCCTGGGTCAGAGGACGTTTAGCCGGACATACGAAGGTACAGCTTCCGCACTCCATACACTCCATACCATTGAGTTTCTCAAAGGTATCGCAGTCGCCCTTTAATGCTGCTTTCATCATCATAACCGGAACAATGTGGCTCGGGCATGCGCTTACGCACTTACCGCAGCGGATACACGGAGTCTCCACGCTTGCTGCCACCTGGTCTTTGGTCATGCACAGGACGGAACCGTTGGTCTTGATGACCGGAACGTCTAAATCGAACATAGCAAAGCCCATCATAGGACCACCGGAAATAACCTTCTCCGGCTCGGACTTGAAGCCGCCTGCTGCCTCGATCAGTTCCTGGGTGTTGGTTCCGATCTTAATACGGAAGTTTCTCGGATCTGCGATCGCGTCACCGGTTACGGTGAATACACGCTCGATCAGAGGAGTGGTCTTGCATACTGCATCATAAATAGCGATCACAGTACCAATGTTGTCCACGATGCAGCCTGCGTCTGCTGGAAGCATGGAGGAATTTACAGATCTGCCGGTAACAGCGTAGATTAAGGAACGCTCACCACCCTGCGGATACTTGGTAAGCAGCTCACATACCTCGATACGCGGCTCATCTTTTACTAACTCTTTCAGCTTTTTGATTGCTTCCGGCTTGTTGTTCTCGATACCGATCACACCCTTAGCCTTGTCAAAGAGCTGCAGAACAACCTTCAGACCGCCGATGATCTTTTCCGGATCTTCCATCATGCAGCGATAGTCAGATGTCAGATACGGCTCACACTCTGCACCATTAATCAGAATGTATTCAATTGCATCTTCGTTCTTCGGAGAGAGCTTTACGTTGGTCGGGAAACCAGCGCCGCCCATACCTACGATACCAGCTGCTTTTACGATATCGCGGATCTCCTGTTTGGACAGAGTAGCCGGGTCACGGTCTGCACCCATGCCTTCTACTGCTTCATACTGTCCATCGTTTTCAACTACAACGGAATTTACCATGCCGCCGCTGGCAACACGTCTCGGCTCTACTGCTTTGACAGTACCGGATACGGAGCAGATTACGTTTGCAGAAATAAATCCGCCTGCTTCACCGATGATCTGACCAGCCAGGACTCTGTCGCCCTTCTTTACCAGCGGGTTCGCCGGTGCGCCGATTCCCTGTGACATCGGGAACACCAGATCTCCCTTCGGCATCAGGACCTGTACCGGCTTGTTCTCGGACAGTTCTTTGCCCTCGTAAGGGTGAACGCCGCCTTTAAATGTAGCCAATCCCATTTTCCTTTACCCTCTTTCTATACATTTTCAACTTGCTATCGACAAAATCTCTCGTTTTGCCATCACGGTCAGTATAACATAATTCGCGGTTTCAGACAATCAAAAATTACATATTGTATACAATGTAACAATCAGCTATTTCTGAAAAACAGAGCAGATTCACAGTTTTCGGTTATAATTTTTGTTAATTCAGAAACGATGTTAGCAGGTGGTAACCGCATCTTGTTTTTATAAAAAAACATGTTGGATTCGACATATTTCCTGGTCAGCTGGGTTTCTGGTTTCTGCTGGAATTTAACTGGATTTTCACTGAATTTTTCAGAATTTTGTTTTGTTAATTTTTAGTCGAAGAATATGTTCTTTTTTTCACTTATCAGCATTTATAGTTTTTGCTTATAAGTATTATCCATACTGCTTATAAGTAAAAACCTATCCCTCCTACAGTCTTCCTCCTATGCCATACTTCTGCCTGCCTTTACTGATTCTTTTCATCCCGTAATTTTTTCTTTTCTGCAATAAAACCTTCCTTCTCTGCATTATCCATATGAACGGATGAAAAGATTCCTGTTCCGTAAAAGGAAACAACGCAAAACCAATCGCAAATCAAACTATTTACGAAATCCTTTGATGCATTACACTCTATCACACCCGCTGCGTTTTCTTTTCCGGACATGGCCATTTTCAAAAAACCTTAAAAAAAGAACTACCGCATACCAATTTGGTATGCGGTAGTCTTCTTATTTCAGTTTCTTTTCATATTCATCTGCTATTTCATTCCAGAGATCAGCATTTTTTATGCCGCAATTGTCTGGTCGGAAAATAGGATCCTTTCCATCCTTGAATTGTTTTTCATAATCATTCCAGACCTTCCTCACAATTGGGAACAGGAAAATCACTGCAATTAGTGTAACCCAGCAAGATGCTCCGGTTCCAATATCCGCACACAACCATGCAAATTCTGTACTTGAAATACAGCCAATAAAGATTGGAATCAAAAACCATACTTTGAACAAAATCTGTGCAGTCTTACTTTTTGAATATCCCTTGAACATATAAATCAAATCAGATTCAGAAATATTAAAGCAGCCTACTAATGTCGTAAATGAAAATAAGGCCAGCATAACCGCTATCATTGGATAACCGAAACCATGAATTACAGAATCCAGTGCTCCCTGTGTAAAACCAACACCAGCATTGACTCCGCTAATACCTTCATACAATACACTCCCCGCCGCATCTGTTACATTATATGTACCGGCAAGTAAAATCATTAAGGCTGTTGCGGTACAAACCAGTAATGTATCAACATATACGGATAAAGCCTGTGTCAAACCAACCTTTGCCGGGTGAGATACTCCCGCAATTGCTGCTGCTTGAGGTGTAGTTCCCATACCTGCTTCACTTGAATAGACACCTCTCTTGATACCATATGCAATTGCTGATCCCACCATACCACCAAAAATTGCATCTTTACCAAATGCACTTTTAAAAATAAGCGCAAATACTGCCGGAATTTTAGTGATATTAACGCCAAGTACAATTAAAGTAACTCCCAGGTACAGAAGGCACATGATCGGTACAATCTTTGATGTAAATCGAATAATACTTTTTAAGCCACCTGAAATGATAATTGCGGCTATAATTACCATGATAACTCCCACAATCCAGTGTGGAACACCAAAAGCATTATACATTGCATCAGCAATGGAGTTCGGCTGTGTTGTATGCAAAATGCCACAATTCAAAAGGCTGCAAAATGCAAATACGGTTCCAAACCATCCCAGGCCAAGTCCCTTTTTTACAAAAAATGAAGTACCACCCCGATACATTCCGTCAACCTTTTCTTTATACACCTGAGCTAACGTATTTTCTGCAAAAGATGTTGCCGCTCCCAGAATTGCCATAACCCACATCCAGAATACTGCACCAGGGCCACCTGCTGCAATTGCAGTTGCAACTCCGACGATGTTTCCCGTTCCAACTCTTGCCGCAACGGTCAAAGCAAATGCTTCAAATGATGTGGAGGATTCACTATCTGCACTCTTTTCAAAAACGCTATTCACCATTTGTTTTAAGTATCGAACTTGAAATCCCTTTAAGCCAACAGTATAGAGAAGTCCAACAAAAATGGAAATATAAATTAACGGGCTGCTCCACAAAACGGTGTCAAAAAAATTTAAAATGCTGGTAAGCACTTCCATACCAATCTCCCTTTCTCCTCTGTATTCAGTAAATTACACTTCTGGTTTCAATGCTTTATGAATCCGTTCCATACATTCTACAATCATACTTCTTGGACTGGCCATATTAATTCTTTCAAAGCCCTTTCCCTCATCTCCAAAAATATAACCTTCATCCAAGGCAACCTTCGCACTCTCGTGCATAAGCTTCTCCAGTTTTTTCTCATCATTGCAATATGCTCTGAAATCCAACCATATTAAATACGTTCCCTGTGTATCTGACATCGTAACTTCAGGCATATTTTTCTGAAGGAAATCATGTACATAAGCAATATTTTCATCAATATACTCTCGAACCTGATCAAGCCATTCTTCCCCGTGTGTATATGCAGCAATCATTGCAGAAATTCCCAGGGGTGCAGCCATCAAACCAAAGCAATCGTCTAACAGAAAATCAAATTTTGCTTTATATTCTTTATTCGGAATCACAATATTAGATATCTGCATTCCTGCCAAGTTAAATGTTTTACTTGGTGCAGTACATGCAATAATCTGATCTTTATAATCTGGTGCCACAGTTAAAAGTGGATGATGCTTCACGCCCTTTCTTGTCAAATCACAATGAATTTCATCAGAAATAATCCATTTATTGTATTTCTTACAAAGATCCACTAACTGTCTCAACTCATCTTCAGTCCATACGCGACCTACCGGATTATGTGGACTGCAAATAATAATTCCCTTATTTTGCGGATTTTTCAATTTCTCTTCAAGATCAATATAATCCATCCTATACGTATTTCCATCATGGATCAGCGGATTATTTACAACCCTTCTTCCTGCATTTTCAATTTTAATTGTAAATGGGTAATATACTGGCCGCTGAATGATGATCCCATCTCCCGGCTCTGTTAAAGCCCGAATCAGAAATGCAAGCGCAGGAACAACTCCAGGACTAAATGATAGTTCTTCTCTTTCTATTTTCCATCCATATTGTCTCATAAACCATCCTGATACAGCCTCATAGACATCTTGATTGTCATATGCTGTATAACCGTATATCTTTCTATCAATTCTTTGATGCAGTGCTTCTATAACAGGATCAGCACAAGGAAAATCCATATCTGCAACCCAAAAAGAAAGACTGTCTTTAGGTGCTCCTTCAGGCAAACAATCTCTTTTAAAGCTGTAGGTATTGCTTCTGTCAATAATTTCATCAAAATTATACTTCATTTTTCCTCTCCTTTTGTATTATTTAGATACTTAATAATCTTATGGTAAGATATTATCATCTTTCCTTGCATATGTAAACACCTTAAATAAACAAAATAAAACATGCACTTTTGTGCATGTTTTACATTTTGCTATCCTCTATATCTAATTTAAATGTTTGGTTCATCCTATCCAATATCCTGCATACTACTTCTATTTCTTTTTCTGAAAACTCTGCTAAATATTCAAATGTCCGTTCATAGCAATGTTGCTCAAATTTTTCTCTTGCCTCATACAAGCTCCATCCAGCAGACGTCAAATTTAAAAAAGTATTTCTCCTGTTTTTTTCATTTTTTATTTGTTCAATCAATCCTTTTGTCTGCAGTTTTTTCACCATCTGACTCGCTGCACTGCTGGTTTTGTTCAAATCTTGTGCTATATCTGAAACCGTCGTTCCTGGATGCTCCCCGATATATTTTATCAAATGAGCTTCAACCTGATATAAAATCACTTCCCCATATTTTCTCGATATAGAATCATATTCTTCCATTAAATCATATGCCCGATCGATTTGGTTCAACAATTCATCTAATAGTTTTGCCCGTTCCTTCTCCATTGACTTTTTTCATCCCTTCTTTATTCTTTTTATGGCATCGAAAACCCGTAGACTATTTACAGCCTACGGGTTAACTCTATTTAGAAAAAAGTCCCTTTTTCTTATGTTTTCCTTCTGTCGGCGCTTCTCCATGCATAACCGCATCGAAATTCCTCAGCGCTTCCTTCTGTGCCTCCGTCAGACGCTCCGGCACCTGAACAACCAGAGTCACATAGTGATCGCCGCGGAGATTGCGGTTACGTAAGGACGGTACACCCTTGCCCTTTAAGCGGACACGCGTATCGGTCTGGGTTCCTGCCTTGACCTCGTACTCGACCTCTCCGTCTACCGTCTTGATGCGGATCGGACCGCCCAGCGCTGCTGTTGCGAAGGAGATCGGTACGGTAGAGAAGATGTTGACATCCTGACGTTTGAATACCGGATGCTGGGATACAACTGCCTCAACCAGGAGATCACCTCTCTCGCCGCCGTTCACGCCAGGCTCACCGCCGCCTGCACAACGTACACTCTGGCCATTATCGATACCGGCCGGAATGGTAACCTTAAATTTCTTCTTTCTGGTAATATAACCGCTTCCATAGCAGTCAGAGCATTTTTCTTTGATCACCTTGCCCTTGCCGCCGCAGTCCGGACAGGTCTGGACATTCTGCACCTGACCGAAGAAGGACTGCTGGGTGTAGATGATCTTACCCTTACCGCCGCACTTCTTACAGGTTTCCGGTGAAGTGCCCGGCTTTGCCCCGGTACCGTGACAGGTCGCACACTCTTCTTTGTAATTGATCTCAATTTCCTTTTCGCAGCCGAATACAGCCTCCTCAAAGGTAATGCGAATCGCGGTTCTCACATTGGCACCACGCATAGGGCCATTATACTGGCTGCCGCCGCGGCTTCTTCCGCCACCGAAGATATCTCCGAAGATATCTCCGAAGATGTCTCCCATGTCAGCTCCGTTGAAATCGAAACCGCCAAAGCCGCCGGCACCGCCGCCTGCGCCGCCCTCGAATGCAGCATGACCAAACTGGTCGTACTTTCTTCTCTTCTCCGGGTCACTTAACACGCTGTATGCCTCCGATGCTTCCTTGAACTTACGCTCGGCCTCGGCATCGCCCGGGTTAGCGTCCGGATGATATTTTTTTGCAAGGACACGATATGCTTTCTTTAATGCAGCCTCATCGGCGTTCTTCGGAACTCCCAGGACCTCGTAATAATCTCTCTTAGTCTCTGCCATGATGCTTTTTCCTTCCTCTTTCACTTAAGACGCATCCGCGCCCTTCTTTTTCTATACTGTCAATCAGCTTTTGGGGTTCAAAAATCTCCCTGTCTCCAGGCATACTTTCATGAACCATAATGTCTTTCAGACACCGAAATGGCTGTCGCCTCTTGCGAAAGTCCCGGAGCAAACGCTCCTGAGATTTTCGGAAAAAGCGCCAGCCTCTCCCGGCAATACTCCGGATTGGCGGAGAGACCTTGCGGTCTCCCCGTTGGTCCGTTATGCCTTACTATATGGATTATACCTCTTTGAAGTCACCGTCGATGACATCATCGTTATTTCCAGCGCCTGCGTTACCGCCTGCTGCGCCTGCCGCACCCTGTGCACCTGCTGCGCCCTGTGCGTTTGCGGCACCCTGAGCTGCCTCGTAAACCTTGCTGAACAATGCCTGTGCGCTGTTCATCAGTTTCTCCTTGCCAGCCTTGATGTCCTCAACCTGAGCATCGGTCATGTTGTCGATTGGAGCACGGTTGATGGCTTCTTTCAGTGCGTTTAAGTCAGCCTCAACAGCAGCCTTGTCATTTGCATCAATCTTATCGCCAACCTCGCTTAATGCCTTCTCGGTCTGGAATACCATAGCATCTGCATCGTTTCTGGCATCAATTGCCTCTTTTCTCTTCTTATCCTGTGCTTCAAACTCAGCAGCCTCTTTCACTGCCTTATCGATATCAGCCTCAGACATGTTGGAGCCGGAGGTAATGGTGATATGCTGCTCTTTGCCGGTGCCAAGATCCTTAGCGGATACATTTACGATACCGTTTGCATCGATATCAAACGTAACCTCAATCTGCGGAACACCTCTTCTTGCCGGAAGGATACCGTCCAGGCGGAACTGGCCAAGGGTCTTGTTGTCACGTGCAAACTCACGCTCACCCTGTACAACGTGGATATCTACTGCCTCCTGGTTATCAGCTGCGGTAGAGAAGATCTGGCTCTTCTTGGTCGGAATGGTAGTGTTTCTCTCGATCAGTCTGGTAGCAATGCCTCCCATGGTCTCAATGGACAGTGACAGCGGAGTTACATCCAGAAGAAGGATATCACCTGCGCCGGCATCGCCAGCAAGCTTACCGCCCTGGATAGCAGCACCGATGGCTACGCACTCATCCGGGTTTAAGGACTTATTCGGCTCCTTGCCGGTCATCTGTTTTACTTTCTCCTGAGCTGCCAGCATACGGGTGGAACCGCCGACTAACAGAACCTTTCCAAGCTCAGCGGTGGTTACGCCGCCGTCTTTTAATGCGTTCTGTACCGGAACTGCTGTTCTCTCGATGAGGTCGTGGGTCAGCTCGTCGAATTTTGCTCTGGTCAGGTTCATATCCAGATGCTTCGGGCCCTCAGCGGTTGCAGTGATGAACGGCAGGTTGATGTTGGTGGTGGTTGCGGTAGAAAGCTCCTTCTTTGCCTTCTCTGCGGCCTCTTTCAGTCTCTGCATTGCCATCTTATCGCCGGACAGGTCTACGCCCTCAGCCTTCTTGAACTCGTCAACCAGCCACTGGGTAATGCGGTTATCGAAATCATCACCGCCTAAGTGAGTATCACCGTTGGTGGAAAGAACCTCGATTACGCCGTCACCAATCTCGATGAGAGATACATCGAAGGTACCGCCGCCTAAGTCGTATACCATAATCTTCTGCTCATTCTCGTTGTCCAGGCCGTATGCCAGCGCTGCCGCGGTCGGCTCGTTGATGATACGCTTTACATCCAGACCTGCGATCTTACCGGCATCCTTGGTTGCCTGACGCTGTGCATCGTTGAAGTATGCCGGAACAGTGATAACAGCCTCGCTTACGGTCTCACCCAGATAAGCCTCTGCATCTGCTTTTAACTTCTGCAGGATCATAGCGGAGATTTCCTGCGGAGTATAGCTTTTACCGTCGATGGTTACTTTATAGTCTGTACCCATATGTCTCTTAATGGAAGCAATGGTTCTGTCTGCGTTGGTAACTGCCTGACGCTTTGCCGGCTCACCTACCAGACGCTCACCGGTCTTGGTGAATGCTACGACAGACGGTGTGGTTCTGGAGCCTTCCTGGTTCGGGATAACTACCGGTTTACCACCCTCCATAACTGCTACACAGCTGTTTGTGGTTCCTAAATCAATACCAATAATCTTACTCATAATGTTTTCCTCCTGCTCTATTCAAACAATTTTTGATAATACGCTAAGTTTCGCAGCTGGTTTAGTTTGCAACCTGAACCATGCTGTGGCGTACCACGCTGCCGCGGTACTTGTAACCCTTCTGCAGTTCCATGGCGATCTCATTCTCGCCGTATTTCTCATCCTCCACATGCATCACTGCGTTGTGCAGGTTCGGGTCGAACTGCTTGCCTACTGCCTCGATCGATTCCACTCCGGCATCTTCCAGAGTTTTCACGAACTGCTTGTAGATCTTTTCAATGCCTTCGGCAAAGGAAGAACCCTTCTCATCCTCCGGCACGGCTGCCAGGCCTCTCTCGAAGTTATCTAACACCGGAAGGATCTTCTCGATGATATCCTTCGCTCCGATCTCGTACATGGCTGCCTTCTCTTTTTCCGTACGCTTGCGGAAATTATCAAACTCGGCCATCTGGCGTTTTAATCGATCCTGAAGTTCCTCAATCTGAGCATCTTTGGGATCTTTCTTTGCGTCCTTTGCTTCTTTTGCTTCGTTTTCCCTGGTTTCTGCCTCCTGGTTTTCGGTTTCTGCGGAGGTTTCGCCATTATCTGCTTCAGTGTGCTCAGTCTCAAGATTTTCGTTCTCGACCTCAGCGGCACTCTGCTTTACTTCTTTTTCTTTCTGACTCATGGTTTATCGCCTTTCTTTATCGGCGTCATCTCTGACACACTAACTCTCATTTTTATAGGTGGCATCCAGCTGCTTCATCAGATGCTTCAGCGTACTGAGTACTCTTTCGTAATCCATCCGCTTTGGTCCGATGATACCAATGGTACCGCGGATACCCTCTCCCAGCTCATAGTTGGCAGTGACCACGCTGCAGTCCTTCATGGTCTGAAGCGGTGTCTCGTCTCCAATGTAAACCTGGATTCCATTGCTGTCTTCCGACTCATTTACATCTGCAATGAGCTCCTGGAGCTTATCCTTCTGTTCCAGTGTACTGATTAGCTGGCTTGCTTTCTCACCGTCGCTCAGCTCCGGATATTTGAAAATATTGGTAGCACCGCTGGTATAGATCTGAAGATCTTCCTCATCGGCCCGGATTGCTCCGGCTACTTCATTTAATACAAGATCCACAATCTGACTGTGAACGCCGGCCTGCTGTTTGAGCTTTGTGATAACATCCAGATTGATCTGCTCAATGGTGAGACCGTTAAGCGCGCTGTTTAAAAGGATGTTGAGGTTCAGGATATCTTCCTGGCTCACCGACTCCGGTACATTCACCATGGCATTCTTAATGAGGTTTCCCTCTACCACGATGACCACCAGGAGTTTGTTTTCCTCCATCCGGGACAGCTGGATGAATTTCAGCTTGTTCTGGTGATACTGCGGACCACTGATCATGGCAGCATAGTTGGTGTTGTTAGCCAGAAGCTGTGCCAGCTTCTTTAAGACCAGTTCCACACGGTCAACCCTTTTGATCATCAGGCTTTTGACCTCCGTGACTTCCTGTTCTTTTTCCTGCATGATCTGGTCTACATAGAAGCGGTAGCCTTTATCGGATGGGATCCGTCCCGCCGATGTATGGGGCTGCTGGATATATCCCATCTCCTCCAGATCCGACATTTCGTTTCGGATGGTTGCGGAACTCAGTTTTAAATCCGTATATTTGGAAATGGTTCTGGAACCCACCGGCTCACCTGTTTCCAGATAAGTCTTGATGATAGCTTTTAATATAGTAACTTTACGATCATCCAGTTCCATTCTGCCGCCTCCTTCTTCTTGTTAGCACTCATCATCAAGGAGTGCTAACATTCTGTGATTAATATACTTTACCCTATGTAGTTTGTCAAGAGGTTTGCCTGAAAAATCTGTGTTTTTTCTGTGACTTTTTGTATTTTCCAGGGCAGAAACAGACCTGCTTTTCGTTTTTTCCTTGACAAATCAAAAAAAATGTGTAAAATAAGGACTTATCGTTCATATGTTACAAATTTGTTACATATATTTAATTTGTGTGAATTGAATATTTCGTTTTTGTGGCACACAAACCTGTAACAGATTCTGGAAAAGAAAGGACTGATTTTATGTTAAAAACCAAAAGAATGTTTGTCACCTTACTGATCTCAGCCATGTTCCTGATCGGAGGTGCCTTTACTGCTCTGGCAGCAGCCCCGGATGGCTCCTTTGATGCATTCGAGGGCAATACCATTGTCGGCTGGGCGTGGGATTCCTCCATGCCGAACACCGGCGTTCCGGTCAGCGTAACCATTACCAATAAAGAAACCGGTGAGCAGGTTAAAAGCTATCACCAGACCGCAGTCACCTACCGTTCTGATCTGAAAGAAAACGGAATCGGCAATGGGAATCACGGTTTCCGCATCAGCATAAACTGGGACGCGCTGGCAGACGGCACTTATGTTGTAGAAGGCGCGGTAGACGGCAAAGCGCTTTCCAATCCGAAAACCTATGTAAAGGGAGAATCGGCCCAGACTGCTGCTGAAAGCACTTCTGCTGAGGAAAGCCACGAACATACCGGTTTAAAATCCCTCGGCTTCTTCCGCACCACCGGCTACTGTCCATGCAGACAGTGCTCCGAGGGCTGGGGCCGCCACACCAGCACCGGCACCATCGCAACCTCCGGACGTACCATTGCCGTGGACCCGCGCGTCATTCCTTACGGAAGCAAGGTCATGATCGGCGGTGTCATCTACACCGCAGAGGACCGCGGCGGCGGCGTCAAGGGCAACCACGTGGATATTTTCTTTGATACTCACGCACAGACCCGCCAGCATGGAAAGCAGACTCAGGAAGTATTCCTGGTACTGGGGTAAAATAACCATTTGATTCACTTTAATAGGGCCGTGTGAGTTGCCTTTCGGCAACTCACACGGCCCTTGTCATATACTTATATTGTTATTTACATCACCAGTCTTTTACAGATCCATCGAATGCCCGGTGCGCTGCATTGCTGCCGCGCTCTTTTGCCGGATACAGTTCTTCTGCATCGTCGGCAAGTTCAATTCCGATTCCCGGTGCTTCCGGAATCATCATACAGCCATTCTCAAAATGGAATGGTTCTTTCACCATCTTGTCTTCCGCTCCATTTAAGCAGAAGCCCGGGAGTTCCTGGATCCCAAGGTTCGGAATGGATGCGCAGATCTGCAGGCAGGCTGCCGTGGATACCGGTCCAAGCGGGTTATGCGGAATCACCAGTACATCGTGTGCTTCTGCAAGCGCACAGATCTTCTTGCTGGTGGTAATGCCGCCAACTGCGCAGACATCCGGACGGATATACTGGCATGCATGGCGTGCCATCAGCACTTCAAATTCGCGCAGATCGATGGCTCTCTCACCGGTTGCGATCGGAACCCCGATCTTGGATGCCACCTCTGCCATCGTATCCACATTGTCCGGCGGAACCGGATCTTCCAGGATCATCGGGCGGTATGGCTCTACTGCACGACCAAATGCGACAGCCTCTGGCAAAGTCATGCCGCGATGCACTTCCAAAACGAAATCAAAATCATTTCCGACTGCTTCCCGGCAGACACGGACTTTTTCTACTTCCCGCTCTATACGGCTGGCGAAGAACTCTCCCTTTCCATCCGCGCTGCTCTTCGGTCCGTTGCAGAAAATCTTGGCAGCGGTGAAGCCCATCTGCTGTAGTTCCTGATACTGCTTTGCGAGTTCTTCCTTATCATCGGTTATATGCATGACGGAAGCGTAAACGCGCACCTTATCGCGGGTTTTTCCGCCCAATAATTCATAAACCGGAACGCCGAGTGCCTTTCCTTTAATGTCCCAAAGCGCAATGTCAATAGCGGAAATCGCACTCATAATGACAGAACCGCGGAAATACACGGATCGCAGAAAGTTCTGGTTAAAATCTTCAATACGGAACGGATCTTTTCCAATTAAGTAATCCGCAAACTTTTCAATGGCTGCTGCCGTTGCCTGCAGATATCCCCAGTTTCCGGCTTCTCCAAGACCGGTAATGCCGGCATCGGTGTAAACCTGTACGAAAAGATAATGTTTGGCAAAGCGCAGCTTTACGTCTGTAATCTTCATAGTTTCACTCCTTTAATGTTCTACATTCTTTCATTTTATCGGTTTATATGTTCCAAAAAGAAACGATCATGCAGTTCTAATGCTCGTTCCCATCCAGGTGTCCGGTTGGTTGTAAATCCGTGCATAGCTTCTGGAATCCTCTGCATGGTTACACAAACTCCCGCCTTTACCAATCGCATTCCAAAGTTTTCCGTATCATCTCTCAGGCTGTCTTCTCCTGCAGATAAAATCAAACAGTCTGGAAATGCAGCCAGGACCTGCTCCGTTGCAAAAGCAGGGGAACAGCATGGATCAGATGCATCTGCATCTCCCACATAAAAATCTGTATACAGTTTCTCCGTTTCCGCGCGTTTCACCCAGAATGGATCCTGTTTTAATTCCTCCGACAGCCTTTCTACCGGATTCGCGGTATTGTCTGTTGGGAAATACTCCATCAAGGCGCAACATGGATGAAATGCTTTCGTTTCCGCATTTTTCACCAGAGCCGATGCCACAAGATTGCCTCCGGCACTATGTCCGGCAAGCATGATTTTTTCCGGATCGATACACAGTTCTTCTGCATGTTCAAACACATACTGTATGATTCCATAGCTTTCTTCTGCAGCATAAGGGAACGGTTTTTCCGGTGCAAGACTATAATCAACATCCCATACCAGAGCATTCGTTGCTTCCATGACTGCACAGCAATATCTGCGCTCACGATCCGTGCGTCCTTTTAAAAATCCACCACCATGAAAGTTTAATAAAATTGGGGCCCGATCCGGCAAAGCTTCCGGCCGTTCTTCAAAGACATGCACACAATAACCGTTTTTTGTCTGAATCCAAAGTTCTGTTTCTTTTCCCGACAGTGCCGCTAACTCTTCCTGACTCACAGGACCAAAACGATCTCTGTGCCGCACAGTCTCTGCAATAGCAATTTTTTCTTCCTGTGTCATATCCACGTCACTCCCTTTCTTTTAAAATGCAGGGAATACTGTCATGGTATAAACGATATAGATAAATGGCAAAATCAATGTAATCAGTGCGCCGCTCTTAAAGATGGCCTTCAAATCATAACCGCCATCAGCCATGCACATCGGAACCGCCGGTGTCGCCATCGGAGTGAGGAATGCCGTCAGGGAACCTGCATTGACTAACAGAACCAGTCCTGTCGGATTTGCACCCAGTGCGGAACAGGTCAGCAGACAAATCGGAACAAATACCGCAGATACAGAACGGTTCAGCATAAACTGAGTCAGTGCAAACGGAATCAGGAAGAATAACGCACCGAGCACATAGTTATTGTGAGTACCACCAACGGCTGTTGCCAAAGCATTTCCAATCATATCGCCTGCTCCGGTGTTCGTCAGGGCGGTTCCAAGTGCCAGTGCACCTACAAACAGCATTAACATATCCCACGGGATATCACGCAGTGCAGATTTCTGATCTACCACACCAAATAAAACCATCAGAAGGCTTCCGGTCAATGCCACAGACCAGGTGGTAAGATGAAGCTGGCTGGAAAAGATCAGGCAAAAAATGGTTCCAAAAAATACGGCAATTCCAATCTTATCTACAACCGGGCTGAGTTTCTGTGCCTGCTTTCCAGAATTGCGGTTTTCCAGTGCTTCAATCGGGACAATCGGAGCCTTTGGTGTAAATTTCGGTCCGATAAACAGTGCCCAAAGCGGAACAATGATCAAAATCGGCCAGGTGCCAATGGTAAAGTCAATCGCACGGATGCTCATACCGGTAAATCCATAGGTTTCCATAAATCCGGTAAACTGTCCGGCCTGCTGGATCGCAGTTGAAAGCGGCAGAATCCCGCAGCATGCCACACACACGACCATAACCGGGAACATATACTGGGAACGGCTATGGTTCGTATTGTCACAGAGTGCTGCCAGAAGCGGGCTTACGATCGCATAAACTACCATCGGGCTCGCAATAAAGTTTGTCAGAAGCACTGCCAGCAGAATATAACCAAAATATGCGGTCACAAAACTGCCTCTTGTGAGCTTCATGATTGCTCCGCACATACCGTCTACCAAAGATGTGCGCCGAAATCCTGCTGCCACAATAAACATGGTTGCCATCAAAAGCGTATTTACATTTGAAAAACCAGACAAAGCACCTGCCGCATCAATACAGCCGGTAAAATATAACGCTGTCAGAGAGATCATTGCCGTAAGCCACATTGGAATCTTGTTCAGCATGTAACTAACCAGCGTTGCCGCAAAGATTACCATGCAGATCATCATTTGAGTATTCATAGTTTCCCCTTCCATTATAACATCATTTTTCGAAACTCCATAAGCACTTGGCTGCCCGGGCACAGGCTTGTTGTCGTTGTGCTTATCCTAACAGAGGAAAACTCGTTTGTCGCTACAAATATTCGCAGGTTTCCGTTACGCTTTTCTTTTCCTTTAACCTCATTTTCTTTTTATGCAGGCATATCTGACAATACGAAATCCAAATATTTTCCCTGTGCAATCTGTCGTTTTCTGCATTTTTTCTTTGTGCGTTTTGCCAGTTCTTCATTTCCCGGGCTTGTACAAATTCCGAAACAATAATTGACTTTTCTGGTTTTGTCAGGTATCCTAAAAGCAATTTCATCAGATTCCATGTTTCATTTCCGAATTTTATGACAGGGAAAATATTTGGATTTTTAAGGAGAGAAAAAATGGATCAGACCAACTATGAGCTGGATCTTCCCCGGGAAAATATCCATCTGCGCTGTTTTGCACACAACATTATGAATTACCGCTATCACTGGCATACAGACGAATATGAGCTGAGCATTGTTCTTCAGGGAAACCAGCAGTACTGCCGCGGCACCGATACGCACACGCTTCTCGAAGATGATCTGATTCTCACTGCCCCGGGCAATGGCCATGCGTCTACGCGCCAGCAGCCGGATACCCGGGCACTCGTTCTCCATTTTCCGGCAAATGCATTGAAGTTTCTGAACAAGAAGGGGTACATCTACCAGTTTCCATCCTGTCTTTCCAACGAAGGAAACCGTTACGAACCCAGATTTTGCCAGCTTCGTTTTTACGCAGCCCAGATTTGGAATGCCGTCGAGCAGGGTGGTGCTTATGCACAGTTAAGCGCAAAAGCCAATCTGGAACTGCTGCTGATCAGCCTTTTCACCAGGTTCGACCCGCAGCAGCTTAACCTCATCTCGGAAGATGACAAGCGTCGTTCTACCATGCGTCTTCTGCTGACTTATGTGGAAGAACATTATGCTGAAAAACTGGCACTGGAGGATCTGGCAGACTATGCCCAGTATAACCGCACTTACATTTCTACTTTATTTAAACAGATGGTGGGAATTAATTTTCATGAATATCTCACGCGTGTCCGATTCCAGCATGCACTAAATGACCTGACCTACACCAAAGATAATCTTACCGACATTGCATTAAGAAATGGATTTCCAGATTTAAAAACGCTGACGGCACGCTTCCGTTCCACGTTGCTTCGCACGCCTGCCGAATACCGCGCAGCCTTAAAGCCAGGAGATGTGCTTTATGAAAACCAGCGTCAGTTTCTGGATCCTGCAGACAGCGTGCTGCGGCAAAAATTAAAAGAATACACTAAAATCGGACTGTAATAAACAAACCCCAAAAGATGTAACGTTGCCGATCGCCAAATTTGAAATCTGGCTTTTCGCAATGATACATGTTCCGGGGTTTTCCGTTATAGGACTATTCCATTATTTTAACTGCTCTTTATAAATTGCAATCACATTCTTCATGGCTTCCTGTCCTGGAGCGCCGATAGTGGTTCTCTTCTCCACGCAGGTCTTCATGCTGATGGCCTCGTACACATCCTCCTCAAATACCGGGCTGATAGCCTTGAACTCATCCAGGGTCATGTCATCCAGTGCAATGCCCTTATCGATGCAGAACAGCACCAGCTGGCCTACAATCCCGTGCGCATCGCGGAACGGAACACCGTGATTTACCAGATAGTCAGCCGCATCGGTCGCATTGGTGAATCCGTTCTTTGCGCTTGCCTCCATAACTTCTTTATTAAATGTCATGGTGGAGATCATGCCGGTAAACAGAGCCAGGCAGCCTTTTACGGTATCGATGGCATCAAAGGTCAGCTCCTTATCTTCCTGCATGTCCTTGTCGTATGCTAACGGGATTCCCTTCATGGTGGTGAGGATCGATACCAGAGCTCCGTAGACACGTCCGGTCTTGCCGCGTACCAGCTCGGCGATATCCGGATTCTTCTTCTGCGGCATGATGCTGCTGCCGGTGCTGTAAGCGTCATCGATCTCTACAAAACGGTACTCGTTGCTGTTCCAGATGATGATTTCCTCAGAGAAACGGCTTAAATGCATGGCAATGGTGGACAGGGCAGATAACAGCTCGATGACGTAATCGCGGTCGGATACGGAATCCATGCTGTTTAAGGTCGGTCCGTCAAAGCCAAGCAGCTCTGCGGTATATGCGCGGTCAAGCGGATAGGTGGTGCCAGCCAGGGCGCCAGAGCCCAGCGGGCAATAGTTCATGCGTTTACGGATGTCATGCAGGCGGCTTCTGTCGCGGGAGAACATCTCAAAATAAGCGCCCATATGGTGAGCCAGGGTAACCGGCTGTGCCTTCTGCAGATGGGTAAAGCCCGGCATGTAGGTGTCGATGTTGGCTTCCATGATCTTTAACAGCTCTTCTAACAGGTTCTTTACCAGAACATCAATCTCATCGATCTCATCGCGGCAGTAAAGCTTCATATCCAGAGCAACCTGGTCATTTCTGCTGCGGCCGGTATGAAGACGCTTGCCGGCATCGCCGATGCGCTCGATCAGGTTTGCCTCCACGAAGGAATGGATATCCTCGTGTTCTTTGGTAAATACCAGTTTTCCAGACTCAATATCAGCCAGAATGCTGTTCAGTCCGTCAATGATGGCCTTCCGGTCTTCTTCAGAAACAATGCCCTGCTTGGCCAGCATCGTCACATGGGCAATGCTGCCCTGGATATCCTGATGATAAAACTTCTGATCAAAAGACAATGACTCGTTAAAATTGTGTACCAGCTGATTTTCCTCTTTTGTGAAGCGTCCGCCCCATAATTTCATAATGTTAGTCTCCTCTTCTTGTATTTCTATCATATTTTACAGCACAGTGTGCTGCAGGTTACCTTTCATCCGTTTCGTCCCGGTAACGGCGGAGGAAATATCCGCCTGCCGCAATCAGAGCCAGACACATGGCACTGACCGCCGAAACAACAGCACCCGGGATCAGTCCGTTCGGCGTATATTTCATAGCCACTGTATGAGGTCCCGGTGTAAGCCTGATACTCACAAAGGAATCCAGAATTTTTTCTGTTTCCTGTTCTGTTCCGTCTACAAGAACCTTCCACCCTGTATCGTACGGGATAGTCGTAAACAGCCAGCCCTCCTGATCGCAGGAAATACTTCCCTCCAGAGAGGTGTCGGTCCAGCTCGTCAGCTTCCATGGATGCGCGGATAATTTCGCAGCTACAGAGCCGAGGCCATTCTCTGAAAAATGGTACACATCTGCCCACATTTCTTCGTTGCTGTCCTCTGCCGTCAGTGTTACCATCTCCCCGGCCGCGCAGTAACCAAGCTCCAGCAGATATCCCCGGTCCACATTGGTAAAGGTCTTTGTTCCCTTCCAGGTTGTAGCTGTGACTTTTTCAATCTTTTTATTTCCAACATAGGCATAATACTCACCCCCAGTTTTCGGGGTAAAGGTCAGATCACTGCCTTCTGTTCCGGTGTCCATGACCAGCTCCAGCACCTGCTCTGCCCCAAGGGCATCGGACAGGCTGTTCTGCACATCGGCCGGATTGCCGGTCTCCAGATTCCAGCGGGATTCAAAATCAGAATCCACATAAAAGCCCACAGGCAGGGTGTAATTGTTCTGGTACAGCCAAATGCCGTCCTGTTCTCCCACTGCAGTCCGCAGCGTGGTATCCTCCGGCTTTTCCGAATAAATACCATACTTCACGGAAAACAGGGCATCGATGAGCGGTGTACCGCCTGTGATGCTGTAGGCGTTGGTAGAGCTTTCACAGCCCAGCTTTTTAAAGAACGCCGACAAATCGGCATTGGCCGTGGAAGAAAACAGGGAAACTGACGGAAAATGCATCCACGCTCCGTCATTTTTTGTTTTTCTGGATACCTTTTCCATACGGAAGAAGCTGTCGTTCGGCTGAACGGAATCCACAAGCTGTTCCACTGCCTCATTATCCTCGGTATAAGCAGTACGGCTGGTCGTTGGCACGCTGGTCACCGCAGTATTAACCGCAGCCTCAATCGAAACGACCGCCAACGCATAAAACAATGCCGGAAAATAATAGCGTTCTCCCTTCTGATAAAGGGCAATCGCTCCCAGATACAGTGCCAGAAACAGAATTGCCACATAATACACAATAAAATGGAAATGATCTTCCGTTACCAGCTTCTGTGCCAGCAGCACAAAGACCACCGCTCCGGCAAATGCCGCAGTCACATGCTTCCATGGCGTTTCCCGCAGATTCATGTAGGCCCGGTAGCAGACAAACAGCACCAGAAAAATATAGATGTAGGACTGTCTGCAGGGCAGGCTGTTCGGATAATGAAAGCCATGCCAGATAAAGTTGAGTATATTGAAGGAAAAGCTTGCAAAAAAGAATAACAACATCACACAGTAAACCGCTTTTTCCTTCGCTGGAATCCGTTTGCACAGCAAATACAGGATAAAGAACATCAGCACAGCCACGCCACAGTACACATTCGGCCAGTGATCCAGGCCTATTTCCGTCTCAACGTTGCCGATGTGACGGGCGATCATATCAAAAATCGGGAAATACTGGGAAAAGGTCTTCGGAAAACTCACATCGCCCGATGCCGTCATCTGCAGGGCAAAAATTTCCGGAAGCAGCACCACCGCTGCCAGGCCTCCCGCCAGCAGAGAATACACAGCAAACTGAAAGCTGCGGCCAATGAATTTCTCCCAGTGCATCTCCTCATCCAGCACCAGCAGGGCTATGAAATACAGCACCATAAAAATGCAGGTCATGATGGAGATATAATAATTGGAAAGGATCGACAATCCAAGGGTAATGCAGTACAGCATTCCCTTTCCGTCTTTTACCAAATGCTCCAGTCCCAGCACAATAAGCGGGAACAGGATGATGCAGTCCAGCCACATGATATTCCAGCTGTAGGCTGCCATATAACCGGATAAAGCATAAAAAATACCGAAAAAGGCAACGCCGAAATCACGGGTACGGCAGTGCTTTCTCAAATAATACGCCATGGTCAGGCCGCTAAGACCAATTTTGAATACGATCTGACAGGTCATAAATTCAATGACCAGTCCTTTCGGACACAAAATCAGAAGCCAGTTAAATGGGCTTGCCAGGTAATAGGCATATAAAGCTGAAAAGTTCACGCCCATACCAACATCCCAGCTGTACAACAGACTGCCTCCGTGGGTCAGCTTATACTGGAACTCCGAAAAGAACGGTGCATACTGATGGTACATATCCGTGCGCAGAAAGGTTTCCTCTCCAAACGGGAAAATGCCCCGCTGCACAAAGATGAGCAGCATAATCACCATCGGAATGACAAATGCTGCGATCAGGGCATCCGCGGAGTGAAGCAGGCCTTCATCCTCCTGCCTGCACAGACGCTTTTTTGCGCGTTTTTCCGACCGGGAAGCATAATGCGTTTTTATTTTCCGCATCCTTGCCGGTTCCGATGTTTCCGTCTCCGGTTCTGAGTTCTGCGGTTCTCGTCTTTGCAGCTCCGGTTCCGGTTCCTGTGGCTCTCGTCCTTGTGAATCCGGCTCCTCCGGTTCTGGCTCCTGTGGCTCTCGTCTTTGTGAATCCGGCTCCTCCGATTCCGGTTCCTGTGGCTCTCGTCTTTGTAAATCCGGCTTCTCCGGTTCTGGTCCCTTCGGTTCTCGCCTTTGCAGCTCCGATTCCTGCTGCTGACCAGCCTCTTTTTCCCGCTGTGCCTCCACTCTCGCCACCGCTGTTTCCATTTCTTCCAGCAAATCCGCTACACTTCCGCTATTCTTCGGAAATGTGCCTCTTTCTTCTTCCATCATAAGCAGATCCTCTAGTTCTCTCGTAATACAGGCGACTTTCCCGCTTTGCATGCTACAGCTCCTTACTTACGATTCTTTTTTTCTGAAAATAAACCATTTGCTGAAGATGTAGTTCAGCACCAGAGAAATTGCCGACACTACAATCTTACAGATGAAATCCTGTCTGATTCCCAATCCGTCTACCATAACAATCATAGCCACCATGGTAAACGCACCCGTAGCGGCCCGGCAGGCTACAAAAGGCACAAACTCCGCCCATACCTTCTTCGGATGCAGATCAAAGCTGGCAAACACAAACAGCTTATTTGTCACAAAGGCAAACAATACTGCCGCCGCCCAGGATCCCGCTGTTGCTGCCCTGTAGTCAATCCCGAGACGACGCATATACCAATAGCTGATCCAGTCCACCAGCGTTGTCAGTACGCCAAAAATCAGGTAGGAAATCGTCTCCCGATTTACGAGTTTCTTCCATATTTTATCTATCATCATGTTCTCCATTTTCCGCTGCTGCGATGCCTTTTCCGACCGGCATTCCAACGGCAGTTACATATGCCCCATTATAGGGCACGAAGCCGGAATTGTAAAGCAGTCCCCGTATCGTCAAAAAAATTTTATAAGTTTTTTTAATAAAAGACTTGCTATTTATTTGTTTTGCGTATATTCTATTACCAGAAGCTGTCTGCATCCGCAGGCAGTCCCCACAACCAAAACTCTACAGTAAAAAATTTATCCACAGCGAGGTATGAAGATGAAACCTGTTAAAGAAGGAAAGGTACGCGAAATCTATGACAACGGTGACAGCCTGATCATGGTGGCCACTGACCGCATCAGCTGCTTTGATGTGATTCTCCACAACACAGTAACCAATAAAGGCAAAGTTCTGACCCAGATGTCCAAATTCTGGTTCAATCTCACCCAGGACATCCTGCCGAACCATATGATCACCACCGACGTAAAGGAAATGCCGGAATACTTCCAATCCCCGGAATTTGATGGCAAGACCATGATGTGCCGGAAGCTGACCATGCTTCCTCTCGAGTGCATCGTCCGCGGCTACATCACCGGAAGCGGCTGGGCAAGCTACAAGGAAAACGGTACTGCAAACGGTGTCAAACTGCCGGAGGGCTTACAGGAATCCCAGAAACTGCCGGAGCCGATCTATACTCCTTCCACAAAAGCAGAGATCGGTGACCACGACGAAAACATCACCTACGAACAGAGCATTGATCACCTGGAGAAATACTTCCCGGGCAAGGGTGCAGAGTACGCTGCAAAGCTTCGCGACTGCACCATCGCTCTTTACAAAAAGTGCGCAGACTATGCTTACAGTCATGGAATCATCATTGCTGATACCAAATTTGAGTTCGGCCTCGATGAGAACGGCAACATCGTTATCGGTGATGAGATGCTTACCCCGGACAGCTCCCGTTTCTGGCCGGTAGAAGGCTACGAAGTTGGTCACAGCCAGCCATCCTTCGACAAGCAGTTCGCACGCGACTGGCTCACATCCCATCCGGGCAACGACTGGACTCTTCCGGAGGACGTTGTTCAGAAAACCATCGATAAATATCTTCAGAGCTATGAAATGCTCACCGGAGAAAAGCTGAAATAAAAATTTGAGCTACTAAGCTGAATAAAGGTCCGAAAGTGAAAGAGACCGCCTTCCTCTATTTTCACATATCGTTGTTTGCTTGCTCTCGCTAACACGCGTTCGCCTGTGTCGGATTAACATCCGCCACATTCGGACGTGTGTGCTCAAGATGCAAACACCTGATATGTTGAAAATCCCGGAAAGCGGTCTCATTTACTTCCTGCTGTATTGGCTTCGCTACAAAAAATAATAGCTACAGCCTATATTAAC
>ERZ773142.619-NODE-619-length-28249-cov-9.02291_pt1 | contig 28249 bp, 29 predicted proteins | sample MGYA00580853_ERZ773142 | MGnify/ENA primary metagenome ERZ773142 (study PRJEB29015, sample SAMEA2737862) | human gut metagenome | biome: human gut; feature: human-associated habitat; material: faeces | place: China | collected 2012 ... | reverse complement strand
GTTGATAGTTGGGTGTTCAAGCAAAGAAAAATTCCAGTAGATAATTCAGAATGGCCTCGCCATAGAAATGAGAGAACCGCAGGCTGTAACCAAATATACCATACCAATGCGGTTTAAAAGAATATTTCTGCTTTGTCTATAACATATCATGTTTGCATGGGCGCTGCAAGCATTTTCCGGAAATACCCTTACACAGAAATACCTAAAGGAAAATAATTGCAATTTTCTATCACCTTCCGGTAAAACAGAATCGTCAGAGCTGTTGCCGCGAACCATCCAAACGGCCATGCCATCCAGATTCCGGTACTTCCAAACTTTGGTGTCAGCAAATGCGCAAACCCGATCCGTAAAATCAGGTCCGGAACCGTTGCCGCTACAAAATAGGCCATGGCCCCGGAGCCGCGGATAATACCATCTGTCATCAGCTTTATGGAAATCATAAAATACAGCGGCGATACGATCCGCAAAAATGACATTCCGGCATGGATTGCCTCTTCACTCTCCGCATTCAGGAACAATCCCATCATTCCCCGGCTGAACACAAAATACAGGATCACGAAAGGCAGCGCTGCAAATTCCGCCAGCTTTATCCCGGTTCGAAAGCCCAGGGACAGACGTGCCGGTTTTCCTGCGCCCAGATTCTGCGCCGTGTAGCTGGAAAGGCAGGAGCCAAGCGTCATGAAGGTGTTGATGGCAAAGGTATTTAACTTGATAGCTCCGGAGTACCCGGCTACCACAGCGGATCCATAGCTGTTCACGATTTCCTGCACAAACAGGTTTCCTACGCTTAACACACTCTGCTGCATAATGCTCGGCACTGCAATAGCAATGATCCGCCAGAGCAGACTTCTGTCAAACAGCGGTTGTCTCTCCAGTTCCCTGGTATATGCTGCAAGCCTGCGCCACAGCGTCAAAAATGCCAGCACCGCCGATACGCCCTGCGCCAGGAAAGTGGCCCATGCCACACCGGCTACGCCCCACTGAAACTGTGCCACAAACAGATAATCCAGAAAAATATTTCCCAGAGAAGAACCGATCAAAAAATACAGCGGCGTTTTCGAATCACCAAGCGCGGTAAATATGCCGGTGCACACATTGTAAAACAGCAGAAAGCTCAGACCGTACACATAAATCTTCAGATACAGAACACCGTCTGCCATAATGTCTTCCGGTGTATGGATCCAGCGCATCATGGCTCCGCTGCAGAAATATCCAAATACACTGAGTACCACACTCAGCACAAGCACGGAAATAAATGCAGTCGATACCGCACGCCTGAGCCCTGCCTTATCTCCGGCTCCAAACAATCTGGAAATCACCACCGAAGCACCCAGATTCATGCCCACCGCAAAGGCCATGTAGATGATCGTAATCGGGTAGGATGCTCCCACCGCCCCAAGTGCCGATTCCCCCGCAAATTTTCCCGCGATCATGCTGTCCGCGATATTATAAAACTGCTGGAAGATCACACTGATCATCAGCGGCAGCAAAAAACGCCAGAGAATCTTATCCGGATGTTCCTTTGTCAAATCTGTGATCATTTGTATCCCTCCATCTCCTGGTTACTATTTACTTACATCATACCATACTATGCGCTCTGTTTCATTTGACATTTTGCCTTTATCCGATATAATAATTTCATTACATAACCATCGAGCGTAATCAATAAGGAGTGACATCATGGAATTACTGCAATTACGATACTTTCTGGTGGCGGCCCAGTATCAGCATATCACAAAAGCCGCCGAACATCTGCGTATCGCGCAGCCGGCTCTTTCCCAGTCAATCCACCGGCTGGAGGCAGAGCTTGGGGTTCCGCTTTTCACACGTCAGAACCGGAGCATTGAATTAAACGAAGAAGGCCGTTTTCTCCAGCAGCGGCTCATCCCCATCTTACACAGTCTGGATCAGATTCCGGAGGAACTTCAAAAGGGCAAATACCAGATGAACCACACCATCCATCTGCGTCTGCTGTCTGCTTCTTCCCTGATCACCAGCCGCATCATTGCCTACCGCAGTCTTCATCCGGAAGTAAGCTTCCAGCTCTATCAGAATCCGGATCAGGATGATAACTTTGATCTTTGCGTATCTGCACGGAGGGCTGATACTGTTTCAGAGCACAGTGCCCACAATGACTTTGCAGACGATGTCATGGTCATGCTGGAGGAGGAGCTCTACCTTGCCGTTCCAACTCATTCAGATTTTGGTCAGAAAACAACAATCCGCCTCTCTGAGACCAGAGACGCGGATTATATCTGCCTTGCCGGTTCCCGCCCTATCAGGCAGATTACCAACAGCTATTTTGAAGAGGAGGGATTTTCTCCTCATATTGTATTTGAAAGTGACACCACGGAATCGGTACGCAACCTGATCGCGGCCGGCATGGGAATCGGGTTCTGGCCCCAGCACTCCTGGGGTACCATCCCGGAAAAGCTGGCAGACTCCCCGGAACAGTTTCCGGTCCGGCTGCTTCATATTGAAGACCGCGTCTGCCGCCGCCAGATCACGCTGACCCGCTCTGAAAAAGGGCGGAACAATCCCGTTATCACGGATTTCTGTAATTTTCTTATGTGCCAGAAATAATCTGGGAACAGCAGCATTTTACAGCCCATTATAATGGCTGCCCTTCTGCTGGCTCGCTTTTAATCTGCTCAGGGCTCTCGCCATGGAGGCCCTGGACATATGGTACTCCCGGATGCTCTGCTTCTGACGGAGCTGTTCCTTTGCCCGCTCCAGTGCCTGGCGCGCCCGCACTTGATCGATGTCCTCGGGGCGCTCTGCCGTATCCACTACAACGGTCACACGGTTGTTGGCCACCTGGACAATGCCAAGTCCGACTACTGCCCGGTGCCAGTCTGTTTCCCCTGGAATGCGAAACCTAAGCTCGCCCTCCTGTGAAGCCAGAATCATCGCTTCCCGGTGCGGCAGGATGCCTACCTCTCCATCATGGGCCGGCACCACCAGTGCCTCACAGCTGCCATCATAAAATACATGGTCACTGGCTATGACCTTAAGCCAGAATGTCGACATGGCTTTTGCTCCCTTCTGTTTTGAACCGCCAGGATTCTTCCTGACGGTTTCTGTTCTGATTTCTGTTTTGGAATTTCATCTCATCCGTTTTCTGCGTTCTTCGCCATCATATGCGCCTTCTCCACAACCTCGTCGATGGTTCCGACATTGAAAAAGGCTGCTTCCGGATAAGCATCCATCTCTCCGGCAATGATGGCCTTAAAACCGCGGACTGTTTCTTTTACCGGCACATATTTGCCCGGAATGCCGGTAAAGTTCTCAGCCACATGGAAGGGCTGGGATAAGAATCTCTGAATTTTTCTGGCACGGCTTACTGTCAGCTTATCCTCATCCGAGAGCTCCTCCATACCCAGAATTGCGATGATATCCTGCAGCTCTTTGTATTTCTGAAGCATCTCCTTGACCTGGTTTGCTACCTGATAATGCTCTTTTCCTACAACATCCTCCTCCAGGATACGGGAAGAAGATTCCAGCGGATCCACGGCCGGATAGATACCCTGCTCCACAATCTTTCGGGAGAGTACCGTGGTGGCATCCAGATGCGCAAAGGTCGTTGCCGGAGCCGGATCCGTCAGATCATCGGCCGGTACATATACGGCCTGGACGGAAGTAACGGAACCATTTTTCGTGGAAGCGATCCGCTCCTGCAGTCCGCCCAGATCGGTAGCCAGTGTCGGCTGGTATCCTACTGCGGACGGCATACGTCCAAGCAGTGCCGATACCTCGGAACCGGCCTGGATAAAACGGAAAATGTTATCAATGAACAGCAGTACATTCTGGTGCTCCACATCACGGAAATACTCTGCCATGGTAAGTCCGGTCTCAGCTACCCTCATTCTGGCACCCGGGGACTCATTCATCTGGCCGAATACCAGCGCGGTCTTTTTTAATACGCCAGATTCTCCCATCTCCGTCCACAGATCGTTTCCTTCACGGGAACGCTCACCGACACCGGTGAAAATGGAATAACCGCCATGCTCCGTTGCAATGTTGGTGATCAGCTCCTGGATCAGCACCGTCTTTCCGACACCGGCACCGCCAAACAGACCAATCTTACCGCCCTTGGCGTAGGGTGCCAGAAGATCAATGACCTTGATGCCGGTCTCCAGCATCTCCGCCACCGGGCTCTGGTCCTCAAAAGAAGGCGGATCCCGGTGGATCACCCATTTCTGTTCTCCTTCCAGGCTTTCACCTCCATCAATGGTCTCGCCTAATACGTTAAACAGTCTTCCCAGTGTTTTCTCTCCCACCGGTACCTGAATACCGCTTCCGGTAGCCTCCACTTCCATATCACGGTGAAGTCCCTCGCTGGCGGAAAGCATCACACACCGGACCACATCTCCGCCGATGTGCTGGGCTACCTCCATCACGCAGCGCTTTCCCTGATTCTCTACGACCAGCGCATCCTGAATATGCGGAAGGTTTCCATCTTCAAAGGCCACATCTACCACAGGCCCCATGACCTGTATGATCTTTCCCTTGCTCATGACTTTCTCCTTATCTTATCCTGTTATCTCTTTTTCTTTCTCTGTGCCCTGGCACCTCCCACTACCTCGGTAATCTCCTGGGTAATGGCCGCCTGGCGCAGACGGTTATATTCCATAGACAGCTCTGAAAGCAGGGCCGCAGCATTGTCGCTTGCGGACTGCATTGCCATCATTCGTTCATTCTGTTCGCTGCAGAAGGACTCCACCAGCGCACCGAATATAAAACCTGTCACATAGTTCGGTACCACATGATCCATAACCGCCTCCGGTGAAGGTACCATGCGGATTTCCTCCTGATGAATGTCTGCCGGAATGGAAATGCCGCTGAAATTCTCTCTTTTTAACGGAAGAAGCTGTTCCATTCTGGTCTCCGTTTTCATACTGTTGATCATCTGGGTATACAGAATCCAGACCTCATCAACCCGGCCTTCCATGAAATCCTCAATCAGTGTGGACGCGATACAGCGTGCCCGGTGCATGGTCGGATTCTGGACCGTATAATGAAACTGCTCCTCAATCGGCAACTGCCTGGATTCAAAATAAGCACGTCCAAGCTCACCCACCACATACAGGCGGTTGTTTTTCCCGGCTTCCATCCATTCCTGAGCCTGCTTTAACACATTATGGTTATAAGAACCGGCCAGGCCCTTATCTCCGGTTATGACCAGAAGACCGCGCACCCGCTTTTCCTTCGGAATTGTCTCCCGCGTGTCAAAATACGCATGCCGGGTATCCGGCATATGACGCAGGATCCTGTGGATCAGGCTCTGAAGTGTGTAAAAGTACGGCTCCGTATCTGACAGAAGCTTTTTGCTCTTCTTCATCTTGGTGGAAGAAATCAGATACATGGCACTGGTGATCTTCCTGGTATCCTGAATACTCTTTATTCGGCTCTGGATCTCTCTTGCGTTTGCCATACTGCCTCCTTGAACTCTTTCGCAGCTGCAGTGATTTGCCCTGCAAGCTCATCACTCAAAGCCTTTTTCTCTTCCAGCTCTTTCCCGACCTCCGGATGATGGTTTGCAAACCATTCCAGCATGCTCATCTGAAACTCCTTGATCCGTTCTACAGCTACATCCAGCATCACGCGGTGGGTTGCCGCACAGAGGGTGATGACCTGCTCCTGCATAGACAGCGGACGTCCGAGCGGCTGCCTGAGCAGCTCCATCAGACGCTTTCCATAAGCCAGCTGTTCCTTGGTAGTTTCATCCAGATCTGAACTGAACTGGGTAAAGACCTCCATCTCACGGTACTGAGCCAGGTCAATACGGATACTTCCGCTGGCCTTCTTCATAGCTTTAGTCTGAGCCGCACCGCCCACACGGGATACAGACAATCCTACATTGACTGCCGGACGCTGACCGGAGAAGAACAGGTCACTTTCCAAAAAGATCTGTCCATCCGTGATGGAAATGACATTGGTCGGAATGTACGCAGATACATCCCCCGCCTGTGTCTCAATGATCGGAAGCGCCGTAATGGAACCGCCGCCCAGTGCATCGCTTAAGCGACTGGACCGCTCCAGCAGTCTGGAGTGCAGATAAAACACATCACCCGGATATGCCTCACGTCCCGGAGAACGCTCCAGCAGCAGAGACAATGCACGGTAAGCAACTGCATGCTTGGACAGATCATCATAGACGATCAGCACATCTCTGCCCTGACGCATGAAAAACTCCGCCATGGCCGTACCTGCATACGGAGCAATATACTGAAGCGGTGCCGGATCACTGGCAGTAGACGCCATCACAATGGTGTAGTCCATGGCATCGTGTGTCTTTAAGGTATTGACCAGCTTGGCAATCGTGGAAGCCTTCTGGCCAATGGCCACATAGATGCAGATCACGCCCTTGCCCTTCTGGTTTAACATGGTGTCTACGGCAATGGACGTCTTACCGGTCTGACGGTCACCGATGATCAGTTCTCGCTGTCCGCGTCCGATCGGGAACATGGAATCAATCGCCAGAATACCGGTCTCCATCGGCTCGCTGACGGATTTGCGGTCTACAATACCGGGCGCTTCAGCCTCAACCGGAAGCCAGTCCTCCTCTTTCGCCGGTCCCAGACCGTCGATCGGCTCGCCCAGGGCATTGACCACACGCCCTAAAAACGCGTTTCCGACCGGAACACCGGCCCTCTTCTTCGTCCGGGTCACCCGGCTTCCCTCTACGATCTCCGTATCCTTTCCAAACAGGATGCAGCCGATCTCATTTTTCCGGATATCCTGTACCATGCCTTTTACGCCGCACTCGAATATCACGATTTCCCCGTACATGGCATGGTCGATGCCATAGACAATGGCAATGCCATCACCCACCCAGATGACGGTTCCGGTTTCCCGGATTTCCCCTGCGTGAGCGTCAAAATCTGCAATCTCTCCCTTTATGATGGAGATGATCTCCTGAGAACTGATTGTACTCATCTTCTGTCTCCTATCTATTTCCTTCGAACATCCGTCTGAGCTGTCCGCTCAGACTGTAGTCATATTCCACATCACCGGTCTGCAGCACAAAACCGCCGATCAGCTCCGGAGCCTCCTGCATGGACAGCTCCACGCTGTTCTTTCCGTATGTTTTGCACAGAAGCTCCTTCATGGCCTTAACTTCTGCCGCATCCGGTTCTGTCACATAGCGAAGCTTCGCGGAAAGAATCCCTGCCGCCTCGCGGCTCTTTTCATCCCGGATCCGGACCATACTCTCCATCTGGTCCATGCATCCGGCCTCACAGACTTTCTTTAGAAAATTCCGCATGATCCGGGAAAAGTCCGGGTTCTCAAACACCCGGTCAATGATGGTTTCCTTCCTGCTCTGCCGGATCACCGGACTTTCCAGAACCTGCGCAAGCTGCGGATTTTCCCTCAGAATGCATTCACAGGTCCGGATCATAGTCTCCGGAAGCTTCAGCTCATACAACACGGTTCCGTAAAGTCTTGCCTGTTCAGTCATACTTTTCCCCCGTATCTGCCAGAAATGCAGCAAACCGTTTCCGGTCCGCTTCCCGGCCGCTGTTTTCCTTCAAAAGCTTCTCAGCCGCAGTCGCAGCCAGCTCCTTCGTCAGGCCCTGAAGCTCTCTTAACGTCTTTTCGCGCTCCAGACCGATCATCCGGTCAGCCTGCTCCAGTTTCTTTGCCGCATCGTCATCCGCCTGCCGCAGGATCTTTTCATATTCTGTTCTGCCCATCTTCTTCGCATCTTCCAGAATCCGGCCGGCCTGGTCCTCTGCTTCCCGCAGGGAGCCTTCATACTGCTCTTTCAGCCGGATGGCCTCCTGCTTTTCACTTGCGGCATCATTTAAATCTGTTTCCACCTGTGCCTGCCGCTTTTCCATGATCTCCATCAGCGGCTTCATAAGGAAATGTTTCAGGAACAGATACAGCACCAGAAGGTTGATGACCGTAAAGGCAATATTCCAAAAATTTATGTTTAACATAGTACCTGCCCTTCTCTGCTTCCGAATTTTTGATTATTTCAGGAAGAGAATGATCAGAAGGCCGATTACAAAGCCGTAAATTGCGGTAGCCTCTGCCAGCGCACAGCCAAGAAGAAGCGCCTTGGTGATCTTGCCGTCTGCCTCCGGCTGTCTTGCGATAGCGTCTACAGCCTTAGAGGTTGCAAGGCCGATTCCGATTCCTGCTCCGACACCTGTGATAACTGCTGCTGCTGCACCGATTGCGATTAATCCTGACATAATTCATTTCTCCTTTTCTCTCTCGTTTTAACCTTTTTACCAGCGGCCCGTTGCTTTTATGCTTATTCGACCGCCTCTTTTATATATAATGATGTGAGGAACACAAAGACGTAAGCCTGGATCACTCCATCAAATATATCGAAATATCCGCTGAACGGAAGCGGAACCACCACCGGAAGCAGATACTTGATCAGCGCCATGACAACAACGGCACCAAGCACGTTTCCGAACAACCGCATGCAAAGGGAAAGCGGCCGGATAAACAGCTCCAGTACATTGATCGGCGCAATGATCGGAATCGGCTCCGCAAAGCTTTTGAGCCATCCTTTTATGCCCCGTTTCCGGATTCCCGCTGCCTCCACCAGCACAATGCTCATCACTGCAAGGGAAGCCGTCACATTCAGATCCTTCGTCGGCGATTTGAAGCCCAGAAGCCCGATCATATTCGCAATCGCGATATAAAGTATTACTGTGATCAGATACGGAATATACGCTTTTCCGTCTTCGCCGAGAAGATCCCCAAAGAAACGGTAGAGAAACGTAAAACCGCTTTCCAGAGCTGCCTGCTTCTTCCCGATGTTTCTCATCTTCAGGCCTTTCACCAGGATCAGTGAACCGATCATCATGATGGCCATAATGATCCAGGTAACCACCACTGATTCCAGCACCGGAATACCGCCAAACAAAGGAATGGTAAATACCGTGTTGCAGTTTAATTCCTCCATCAGGGATTCCACCAGCTTATCCATATACTCACACTCCTTTCTCTTTTGCTCTGTCCGTAATTATAAGCATCTGTTTTTTTCTTATCAATTTTTATTTTCTTATCATCACATAACATTCACGTTATTAACTGAAATTTTGCACAATTTTCACATCCGCATGATGCAATATTGGGGATTTTTTCAAAAGATGTTTTGATTTCGTCAAAAAAACAGAAGCTGTATTTTCGCTCATTTTGAAAATACAGCTTCTGTTTTTCTATTTTTTGGTAATGTTTATCCCTTATGCTTCATCAATCGCGTGTCCGATATCATGGCGCATATATTTATTATCGAAATCAATCCACTCTGTCGCTTTATATGCATTGGCGCGGGCTTCTTTCAAGTTGGTGCCGGTTGCGGTCACGCCCAGCACGCGGCCGCCGTTTGTCACCACGCGGCCCTGCTCATCGAATTTGCTGCCTGCATGGAAGACATAGTAGCCATCCCTGTCTTTGAAGTTCTCCAGGCCACGGATCTCAAAGCCCTTCTCGTAATGCTCCGGATAGCCTGCGGATGCCAGAACAACACAGACTGCAGCGTTGTCCTCAAACTCCAGATCGATCTGATCCAGGGTACCGTCTATACAGGCCTCGAACAGATCCACCAGATCGTTCTTCATGCGCGGAAGCACAACCTGGGTCTCCGGGTCACCGAATCTTGCATTGTATTCCAGCACCTTCGGACCATCTGCAGTCAGCATCAGACCAAAGAAGATGATGCCCTTGAACTCTCTTCCCTCTGTCTTCATGGCGTCTACCGTCTTCTGGTAAATGTGTTCCCTGCAGAATGCATCCACCTGTGGAGTATAGAACGGACTTGGGGAGAAGGTTCCCATACCGCCGGTGTTCAGTCCCTGGTCGCCGTCCTTCGCGCGCTTATGATCCTGGGCAGAGGTCATGATCTTGATGGTCTTTCCGTCTACGAAGGATAACACGGAAACTTCACGTCCGGTCATGAATTCCTCGATGACGATCTCATCCCCGGCAGAACCGAACTGCTTGTCCATCATCAGGGTCTTGACGCCTGCTTTTGCCTCTTCCAGATCCTTGCAGATCAGAACGCCCTTGCCCAGTGCCAGACCGTCTGCCTTTAACACGATCGGCATCTTTGCGGTTTCCAGATAAGCCAGTGCCTTTTCCGGGTCGTTGAAGGTCTCATATGCTGCGGTCGGAATGCCGTATTTTTTCATCAGGTCTTTAGAAAATGCCTTGGAACCTTCCAGAATTGCCGCGTTGGCTCTCGGACCAAAAGCACGAAGTCCTGCTGCCTCAAAGGCATCTACCGCACCTGCTGCCAGCGGATCATCCGGTGCTACAACGGTTAAGTCGATCTCATGCTCTTTTGCGAATGCCACCAGTTTGTCAAATTCCATTACACCAATGTTTACACACTCTGCCACCTCTGCAATACCGGCATTGCCTGGTGCGCAGTACATTTTTTCCACCTTCGGACTCTTTGCCAGCTTCCATGCGATAGCGTGTTCTCTTCCGCCGCCGCCCACGATCAAAATTTTCATCTGCGTATTCCTCCTCACACCACAGACAGACCGGTATCTCGCCGGTCTGCCGTTATCGTTCTTTTTATTTTATCTTTTCATTCGCGATCAGGTCAATGGCCTGCGGAAGCAGCTTCCACTCTGCCTGCTCCATTACTCTGCGCTGCAGTGTCTCCGGAGTATCACCATCCTGTACTTCTACTGCTTTCTGCAGAAGGATAGGGCCGGTATCCATGCCACTGTCCACAAAATGAACCGTCGCGCCGGTTACCTTCACGCCGCGTGCCAATGCTGCCTCATGCACCTTCAGTCCATAATAACCCACGCCGCAGAAGGACGGGATCAGGGACGGATGGATATTGATGATCTTATGCTCATATTTCTCAATCATAGCTGCAGGGATCTTTACCAGAAAACCAGCCAGCACGATGAGATCTAAATGATATTCATCCACCTTTGCCAGAAATGCCTCGTTGAACGCATCGCGGCTCTCATAATCCTTCGGGGAAATGCACAGTGCCTCTACACCATGTTTTTTTGCCCGCTCCAGGGCATATGCGCCCGGATTGTTACTGATCACCACCGCAATTTCGGCATTGGTGATCTCGCCCGCATCTACCGCATCCAGAATTGCCTGCAGGTTGGTGCCGCCACCGGACACCATCACACCGACTCTTAACATAAGGTCACTCCCTTTTCCCCTGCCTCAATAGAACCGATCACATACGGCACATCGCCGGTAGCCTTAATCGCTTCCATGGTTTTTTCCACATCAGCCGGGTCCACGGCCACGATCATGCCAAGACCCATGTTAAAGGTATTGTACATCATCTCTTCTGCAATGTCGCCTTTCTCTGCCAGCATTTTGAAGATAGCCGGTACCTCATAGCTGTCCTTTTTGATCACTGCGCGGGTGCCTTCCTTTAACATACGCGGAACATTCTCATAGAAGCCGCCGCCGGTGATATGGCTGCATGCCTTCACGGTCACACCTGCGTTCTTGATACTCTTTAATGCCTTCACATAAATGCGGGTCGGAGCCAGAAGCGCCTCTCCCAGGGTCTTGCCCAGAGCGTCATAATAGGTATCCAGACCTTCTCTGGTCAGCTCTTTTTCAAATACCTTGCGCACCAGGGAAAATCCGTTGGAATGTACACCGGTGGAAGCCATGCCAATGAGTACATCGCCAGCCTGTAAATGCTCTCCGGTGATCATCTCTTTTTTATCGCAGACACCTACCGCAAATCCAGCCAGGTCGTAATCTTCCTCCGGCATCAGGCCCGGGTGCTCTGCAGTCTCTCCGCCAATGAGAGCAGCCTCAGACTGAAGGCAGCCTTCCGCAACGCCCTTTACGATATCCGCGATCTTCTCCGGATAGTTCTTGCCGCAGGCGATGTAATCCAGGAAGAATAACGGCTCGCCGCCTGCGCAGGCAATGTCGTTCACGCACATAGCAACGGCATCAATACCGATGGTGTCATGCTTATCCATGATGATGGCCAGCTTTACCTTCGTGCCGCAGCCATCGGTACCGGATAAAAGAACCGGCTCCTCCATGTTTTTGATCTTTGCCAGGGAGAACGCGCCGGAAAAACCGCCCAGTCCGCCTAACACTTCCTCACGCATGGTCTTTTTTACATGTTCCTTCATCAGTTCTACTGACTTGTATCCTGCCTCAATGTCTACTCCGGCTTTCTTGTAATCCATCTTTTTTTCCTCCGTGTATCAATCTTATTTCATCTGGGATAAATACTCTTTGTATCCGATGCTTTCCAGCTTGTCTGCCTTCTTCACCACATCATTTTTCATTTCTTCACTGTAGCTTTTCAGCTTTGCAAGCAGCTTTGCGTCTGAAGTTGCAAGGATCTTGGCTGCCAGAATGCCGGCATTGGCACCGCCGTTGATGGCTACCGTTGCAACCGGAATTCCGGACGGCATCTGCACGATGGAATAGAGAGAATCCACACCGCCCAGGTCAGAGGTCTTCATAGGAATGCCTACAACCGGCATCGGAAACAGCGCTGCGCACATTCCCGGCAGGTGTGCTGCCTTTCCGGCGCCTGCAATGATCACCTTGATTTCCTTTTCCTCTGCGCTCTTCGCCCACTCAAAAAAGATATCCGGCTCGCGGTGCGCGGAAATGATTGTCATCTCATAATCGATTCCGAATTTATCCAGAATCTCTGCTGCCTTTGCCATAACCGGCATGTCTGAATCACTGCCCATTACAATTCCTACTTTTGCCATTGTAAGATCTCCTTTATTTATCACTTTCTCTAATAAGTGTCACACGTATTAAAGCTGTTACTTATGAATATGATACTCGATTTTGTAAATGACGTCAATACGGAAATTTACCATAAAACAATCCTTATAAAAGCTGCTGCTTTGGTTGACTTTTTTCGGAAAATACGTTATTCTCGAATAGAAATAACGCTTAAGGGGGGATTTACAAATGATGAAAAGAAATTTTATGACAACACACATCTGCAGCAGTCAGACTGCATTTTATCACGAATTACAACAGCGCTTTCTTGCACTCTTACAGGAGCACAGCCTGCTGGGCGAGCAGGTATCACTATCCGCAAAAATGCTGAGTCCCGAGGAGGCAATCGGCATTCCGAAACGAAAAGATTTTCCAATCCTTTCAGGAAAGGATATCATGGTGCAGGCAGAATGTGCAGGCTGCCTCGGGCAGGCCTTTACAGACGCTCCGGCCGTATTTCACGGAACGCTGGAAGAGATCTGTGCACTGGATCTGATTCACAGCTCTCACAACCGCGGGATCTTTATCGCATCACTGAATGCAGTGATGAAGCATCTCGGCCTTGTGGAATGTACCGTACACTGTAAAAACGACACGCCGGAACTGTGTGCAGACGATGCACTACATTACATCAGGAGCCATTACGGGAATCCGAAGATTGCTCTGATCGGTTACCAGCCGGCGCTTCTTGAGCATCTGTCTGCTGCATTCCGGCTGCGCGCAGTCGACCTGAATCCGGAGCATATCGGTCAGACGCGCCATGAGATCCTGATCGAGGATGGAAACAGCGATGCCGTGCAGCAGGAGCTTTGTTCCTGGGCAGATCTGATCCTCTGCACCGGAAGCACAGTCTGTAACGGAACCATCATAAACTATCTGCCGCTACGGTCAAAAATCCTGTTTTACGGAACTTCCCTGGCCGGTGCGGCAAAGCTTATGGATCTGCCGCGTCTCTGCTTTGCAGACCGTTATCAGTAACCGGAGGCGTACACTACAGATCAGCCCTCCAGCTCTTCATTCAGTTTTTCTGTCCCCGCAGCCACAAACCGTCCGCTTTGGATCAGCGGAAGCTTCCGTCCGTCGCTGCACACTGCCGTGATATCGCCAAGCTCCGAATACGGAATGGTAATATCGGTGTGGCACCCGAAGTATGCCTTAGACACATCCTCTTTTCTTAAGAGAGAAATCTCATTATCTCTTGCAATGATTTCCTTACCATCCGGATTGTATACGGCAGAGTCTTCACTCCAGCTGTAGCAGGTATCTCCTACCGCAAAATGCGGACCGGTCTTCTCTGCAATCAGAATTGGGAATTTGTCCATGATGCCATACTTCTGTGCCACTGCGTAAGCCGTGGTATTGGTACCGATGGCAAATTCGCCCATAGGCAGGGTGTCATGGTTTTTTAAGATCTGCTGACGGATCAGCTTCCGTCCTTCCTCCGGATCTGCGAAATTATCACAGGAATAATCTGTGACCCTGCCATCCTTAAATTCCATGCGGAAGTTTTTAAACTGGAAATCTCCGATGTAAACCTGGCGCACATGGAGCAGGCCCTCGGTTCCGGCAAGCACCGGTGAAGTAAATACCTCTCCCACCGGAATATTCACATCTGCCACGCAGTTCTCAAAGTTTGTCTGCTTTTCCGGATCCGTCAGCGTATGCAGGAAAATCTTCATCTGTGTTTCATTGCCTGCCGCTGCGTTTCCGGTTACTGTCACATATTCTGCCTGATCCAGCACATCTACCAGATTCTGCTGGATTTTTTTGTACTCCTCATAATCCAGCGTATTGATACGGATGGTCTCGTGGAAGATTTCCGCAAAATCTCTGCCGATGGCCGGTACCGGGAAGGCAATGATGGTAAAGCTGGTCTCATCTCCGGGAATATACTGATTCACTACCGGCATGGCCTCGTTGGAATAGGCAATCTGCAGCTCCTCCTGCTTTTCGCTTAAGGAGTAAGCCTCCGGCTTGTTCAGCGGCTCAAAACCATCCTCGCCAAAGGTCTCCACCACTGCCGGTCCGGCATATTCTGCCGCCTGCTTCTTGCAGTTCTCGTAAGCGGTACGAAGCACAGCCAGTTTGCGCTCCTTGAATGCCTTATCCAGATAGATGGCCTGATCATAGCGGTGGTCGTAATCAAACTGCATATTGGCAGAAGTTCCGTGATAGCCAATCCTGCGGTTCGGACTCATAGTCACAGACCAGACCGCCGCGCGGTACAGGATCACCTCCAGTCCCATCTCCTCAAACTGACGGATGGCAGAGCGGATCATGCGCTCAAAGCCAAGCTCATAGCGGATGGACACCGTCTTTTTCTTTGAGAGATCGCGCCCCATCGTCTCAAACCCCTTACGGTAGCCTTCTGTATAGGTAGAAGCCATTTTCTCAATGGTTTCCTCCGGCAAGGAATTTAAGTAGGTAGCAATCTGTAACTCCGATTCGGAAATATACTCGCCAAACCGGTACAGATAACGCAGATCATTCAGATCAGACTCCTGAATGATATCCTTTGCAAAGCTTAATCCCGGATCGAGCTGCTCCCGGATACGGTAAGTCAGGGTCACATCGGTATAGTCGCTGAAGAACCAGTACAGCACATCCCGTACCGCGCGCGCCTGCGGCTCACCGTCCTCAAACATGTTGTAAATCTCGATCAGTGTTTCACACAGAATCGTAATATCGGTCAGCCTGCACTCGTACGCAAAGACAATTGCTGCCCGAAACTGTGCGTAAAAAGCAGAAAGCAGCGGACCAAGCTCTGCTCCCAGCATCCGCACCGCGTACGCCGGATCGGCATAGCTTTCTGCGTAATGCCCCGGCAGAATGTCTGCATAGAGATTGTGGTTTAACTGTTTCAGTTCTTCGAGGGTAAGTGCATCCAGATCCTCTCGCAGCTGTATTCTTGCCAGTTCCTCGATCTGGGAAGTAAATGCTGCCATCTGGTTAAAATAGCTGCGGTACGGCTCACCTACCCGCTCCTCGGACGGAATCTCCATGATCCGCTCTATGGCCAGATCATAGCGCTCCCTGATATTTGTATTTTCCTCATTCCATAATTCCTGATATTTCACCATATGTTATCACCTCTTTAAAACACACTCAGCACTCCGATCACCAGCATGCCCAGCCAGCAGAACAGTAAAATCCCGCTCACGATCGTCCCTGCACGCGCAAGAATGTAATTGACTTCCTTCATTTTCAGCGTTTTCACACCACAGATCACGGACTCCACAGAAAAAAGCAGGCTGGTCAGAGCCCAGGCTGCCACATCCGGTCCGCCGTTTCCCTGGTTCACAATACTTTTTCCCAGACTGAAGCCAAAACATACAAGCCCTACTGCAGCAAATCCCAGGCAGAAAAAGCTCTGCTTCGGCATCGGCTTACGAATATAGGATATGCGTTTTTTCTTATTTTTCATTTGCGTTTTCTCCTTCTGATCCGAACTTTCTGTACCATCCGGTGGGTGCAAAATCCCAGCATGCCGCCCAATGTATTCAAAAACAGGTCATCCACATCAAAGCTTCCCACCCGGAAGACCAACTGGGTCGTCTCAATGCACAGGCTCAGGCAGAAGCTGAACAAAAAGGTGTTATAAAACTTTTTACTCCTGCGACTGATGATCGGCAGAAAGAACCCGCACGGCATGAAGCCGACAACATTACCAACAATATTTAAAAGGAATGCTTCCACTCCCAGTTGTTTTCGATATTTATAAAAACGCCGTATTTCTTTGAACAGTTCCAGATTGTACGAGTACTCCCGCAGATCCGGATTGCGTCCAAAGGATTCCGCAAAAAACATAAAATAAACCAGCAAGGTCAGATAAGCAATAAAAAGCACCCAGCCCAGCTTCTGATTCCTGGTCGTATTTCTGATCATACTTTCCGACAAAACTCCTTTTTCCTCTAAGATGCTAATTAAGATCAAATCCGGCCCGCAACAACTCTGTTGCAAGCAAAGAGGCAGTCTCCGCCCGAAATTGTTGCAGAAACTGCCGCCCCCTGTATCTTTTCGTAATCCGTTTGCTCAGAGTGCCCGCAGTGCAGGCACTCTTTCGCTTTTTCAGTCTAAAATGTAATCTCACCCTTGCGCTTTAACAGCAGTCCGCCGCAGACAATGGACATAATCCCCACGGTCACACCGGTCACCAGAATGATGACACCAACTGCGATGCTGCACGCGCCGGTGCGCTGCATGGTTTTATAAACTTTTTCCATAAAGCTCTCCTTACTCTGCTGTGATACAGCACTGCAAAACCTGCTGATTACTTCTCTGCGCCATACTGCTCATAGTATGCGTCAATGGCTGCCTTTAAGGTATCATCGATGATGACTTTTCCTTTGTAAGGTTTGTTGTAAAGATGCTCTACGACATCTGCCATGGTTACGATGGCTGTGGTATGGAATCCGTATTTCTCCTCAATTTCCTTCAGTGCGGATTTGGTTCCCTTTCCGTGCTCCATACGGTCTACGGAAACAACCAGACCAAGCACGTTTACATCGCCCTGTGCTTTGATGATCGGCAGGGTCTCCTCGATAGAGGTGCCGGCTGTGGTTACATCCTCAATGATAACAACCTTATCGCCGTCAACGATCGGGCTGCCCAGCAAGATGCCCTTGTCTCCGTGATCTTTTACTTCCTTACGGTTAGAGCAGTAACGGATATCTGCGTCGTACAGCTCGCTGATGGACATGGTTGCTGCAACGGTTAACGGAATGCCCTTGTAAGCCGGTCCGAACAGTACATTGAAATCTGTGCCGAAGGTCTCTTTGATGGCACGCGCATAATACTGGCCGAGGCGGCGCAGCTGCGCGCCGGTGCGGTAGAAGCCGGTGTTTACGAAGAACGGGGTCTTACGACCGGATTTGGTTACAAAATCACCAAATTTCAGTACTTCGCAGTCAATCATAAATTCAATAAATTCTTTCTTGTAATCTTCCATGATTTCTCCTTCCAGGTCTGTCACTTACGGCAGAACCGTTCCCACATTTATTTTACACATCCGATCAGTTCGCGGATATCCTCTACCTTCTGCTTCTTCATGAAGTTTTCAATACCCTCCGCGATCTCCACGGTCGCATAAGGGTTGTAGAAGTTGGCGGTACCTACGGAAACCGCGGTTGCACCTGCCATGATAAACTCCAGCGCATCCTCTGCAGTCGCAATGCCGCCCATACCGATGATCGGAAGGCTCACAGCATTCGCCACCTGGTAAACCATACGGACAGCCACCGGCTTTACAGCCGGGCCGGACATGCCGCCGGTCTTATTGGCAATGGCAAAGGCCCTGCGGTTGATGTCGATCTTCATGCCGGTCAGGGTGTTGATGAGGGACAGTACATCCGCACCGCCTGCCTCCGCTGCCTTGGCCATAACGGTGATATCCGTTACGTTCGGGCTCAGCTTCATGATGACCGGCTGCTTTGCGTGCTTCTTTACTTCCCGGGTGATAGCCTCAACCGCTTTCGGATCCTGGCCAAAGGCAATGCCTCCTTCCTTGACGTTCGGACAGGAGATATTGATCTCTAACAGATCCACCGGCTCATCCGCCAGACGCTCCACCACTTCAATATAATCTTCCGTTGTCTTGCCGCAGACGTTCACGATGATCTTTGTGTCATACTGCTTTAAAAACGGGATATCTCGCTTTGCAAAGACATCAATGCCAGGGTTCTGCAGGCCGATGGCATTTAACATTCCACCGTATACTTCCGCGATACGCGGGGTCGGATTACCCGGCCACGGTACATTGGCCACACCCTTGGTCACAACTGCGCCAAGGCGGTTTAAATCTACAAACTCACTGTACTCGGCACCACTTCCGAAGGTTCCGGAGGCTGTCATGACCGGATTTTTTAATTCAACACCGGCAAGGTTCACTTTTGTGTTCATTACAGCTCCACCTCCTCTGCAGCAAAAACAGGGCCATCCTTGCAGATACGCTTATTGTGCACATGAGAATGCTCGTCAATGTCTTTGGACTTGCAGACACAGGCCAGGCACGCGCCGATTCCGCAGGCCATCTTTTCTTCCAGGGAAAGCCAGCACTCCATGCCGTGCTCAGCCGCATAAGCCTTTAAAGCACGCAGCATCGGGGTTGGTCCGCAGGCATAAATGATCTCGGCATCCAATCCGTTTTCCCTGATGGCATCAATGACGTTGCCCTTCGTTCCGGCACTGCCGTCCTCGGTTGCTGCATACACCCTGCCGTACTGCTCAAATTCATCGTTTAAGAATAAAACATCACGGTAGCCCAGAACCATCTGTTTCTCACAGTTTAAGTTCTTTGCCAGTTCCAGCATCGGCGGGATACCAATACCGCCGCCGATAAGAAAAGCTTTCTTTTCCTTTAACGGGAAGCCGTTTCCGAGCGGTCCCATGATCTCGATATCATCTCCGGCCTGGTATGCGGAAAACTCTTTTGTTCCTGCACCCACCACACGGTATACGATGCGCAGTCTTCCCTGCTCTTTGTCTATCTCGCAAAGACTGATCGGGCGCGGAAGCACCTTGCTTTTGTCCTTCGTATATACAGAAATAAACTGCCCAGGCTTTGCAGCCTTCGCAATCTCATCTGCCTGGATCCACATGCTGCAGATATCGTCTGTCAAAGCTTCCTGGCTGACCACCTTTGCCGTAAGCTTTACCTTTTCCTTCTGAATCGTTTCCATACTCTTTCTTCTCTCTTTTCTGTTCTCTCTGCTCCCTTACAGTACGCTGTTGATATCAGCTACCATGTCGATGACAGCCTGTCTGGATGCCTCTGCGAAATGCTCTGCACCAAACTTTGCGTACTTCTCCTGGCGGTATGCCGCAATGATACCGCGGGAAGAGTTTACGACTGCGCCGAGTCCGTCCTCATTGAAGCAGTTCTTTAAGTCTTTTGCGGTGCCTCCCTGTGCGCCGTAGCCCGGTACCAGGAAGTAGGTCTTCGGCATGAGCTTTCTCAATACCGCACTCATCTCCGGATAGGTTGCACCAACCACTGCGCCTACATTGCTGTACGCGCCGTCCATGGAAGCCTCGCCCCATTCAACGACCTTGGCTGCTACATGCTCGTAAAGCGGTTTACCGTCGATCAGTCTGTCCTGGAACTCTCCGCTGGACGGGTTTGAGGTCTTGACCAGCACGAAAATACCCTTGTCCTCTGCGTTGCAGACATCTACGAACGGCTTCACGCCATCGGTTCCCAGATACGGGTTTACGGTCAGGAAATCCGTATTGAATGCAGAGCAGATACTGTTTCCAACTTTTACCTTACCCAGATGCGCAGTTGCGTATGCGGCAGAGGTAGAGCCGATGTCGCCGCGCTTTGCATCGCCGATCACTACAAGTCCCTTCTCCTGGCAGTATTTCACAGTCTTGTCATACGCCTTCAGTCCCTCGATACCGAACTGCTCATACATGGCGATCTGCGGCTTCACGGACGGAATCAGATCCCAGGTGTGATCCACGATCTCCTTGTTGAAATTCCAGATGGCATCTGCCGCGCCCTCTAAGGTCTCTCCGAACTCTCCGAAGGACTTCTTTAAAATGTGCTCCGGGATATAATTTAACATTGGGTCCAATCCTACACAGATCGGTGCCTTTGTCTTCTGAATTTTCTCAATCAGTTTTTGAATCATGGATGGCTTCCTCCTTAAGTGTATGCGTAGCGCAATAATCTTTTGCTTCCTTTCAATATACCATATCCGCATAACCCTTTCAACCGAAAAACATGACTGGCCTCAAGATTTCTGCCTGCTTATGCAGGAAAGATACGCTCCAGCATGGCCTCAATCTTGTCGGCTTCGATCGGTTTAGACATGTGTCCGTTCATTCCGGCCGCAAGTGCCTTCTGTTTGTCTTCCTCAAACGCGTTGGCTGTCATGGCTATGATCGGAATGTTGGCCTTACGGCTGTCTGCCAGGGTCCGGATCTCGCGGGTTGCCATATAACCATCCATCCTCGGCATCTGGATGTCCATAAAGATCAGGTCATACCGGCCGGCATCCGCCTGTTCCATGCGCATCACTGCGTCCGCTCCGTCTTCTACGGAATCTACGGTCAGGCCAAGCTCCTCCAGCATAACGGTAGCAATCTCACAGTTCAGCTCGTTATCCTCCACCAGAAGCACCCTTTTCCCCGCAAAACGCCGGTTTCTCTGAACGCTTTCTGGTTTTCTTTCTGTCCGGGACTGAGGGGCCAGCACAGCACGAAAATCTGACAAAAACAGCGGTTTGCTGACAAAGGCGGTCACTCCGGCCTCTCGCGCTTCGGTTTCAATATCTGCCCAGTCATAAGCCGTCAGGATAATGATCGGAGCCTCGTTGCCGATCACGCGGCGGATACGGCGTACCGTTTCAATTCCATTCATGTCCGGCATCAGCCAGTCAATGATATAGACCTTAAAGGCCCGGGACTGCTCATATGCCTCTTTCGCACGCAGAACGGCTTCCCTGCCGGACGTGGTCCAGTCTGCCTCCAGCTCAATACTGCGCAGCATCTTGCTGATGCTCATGCAGGTATCTGTATCATCATCCACCACCAGGACCCGTGCTCCCTTCAGCTCCGGAAGCAGTTCACAGCGTACCGGCCTTCCGGACAGTCTGCACTCCAGTGTCACAGTAAACTCCGATCCCTTTCCCGGAGCACTTTTCAGCGTGATCGTACCACCCAGAAGATGAACGATATTCCGGGCAATGGCCATACCGAGACCGGTGCCCTGGATTCCGCTTTCCGTGGCAGTCCGTTCCCTTGAGAAGGAATCAAAAATGTGCTCCTGGAATTCCTTGGACATACCGATCCCGTTATCCCGGATGAAAAACTCATAGGTTGCCGTTTCCGCTTTCAGCCCCGGCTTTTCGCTGACGCGGATATTGATGATCCCGCCTGTCGGTGTAAATTTGATCGCGTTTCCGACAATATTTAACAGCACCTGATTCAGACGCAGCCTGTCGGTGATGATATCCTCGTGGATCACATCCTGGATATCGATATAAAGCTCCAGCTGTTTTGCGTGAATACTGCCCTGGATGATGGAACGCAGGTCATGAAGAACATCCGGAAGATGGACCTCTGTCTGTTCGATCTTCACGCTTCCGCTCTCGATCCGGCTCATATCCAGTACATCATTGATAAGGCTTAACAGATGCTTTCCGGAGGTACTGATCTTCTTTAAGTAATCCTGTACCTGCGCCGTGTTATTGATGTGTGCTGCCGCCAATGCCGTAAATCCGATGATGGCATTCATCGGTGTGCGGATATCGTGGGACATATTGTTCAGGAATACCGTCTTCGCGCGGTTCGCATGCTCAGCTGCCACCAGGGCGCTGCGGAGCGCCTGATCCTGCTCCCTGGCCTTTTCCTGCTCCTCCGTCACATCGCGCACTGCGACCAGAACAGCCGTGATCTGCCCCTGCCTGTCCCGTTTTTGAGGAACGATCAGAGTTAACAGCCAGGCTCCTTTTTCCGTCTGGGCTGTAAAGGACAGCGAAGCATGACCATCCAGCCGCGCTGCAACCGTAGCCATATCCGTAAATTCCAGGTAAGCTTTGCGGTATGGCTCCGCGATGAGCTCATTTACCTGTTCTGCACCCTTCAACACCTCAACGGTCTCTGTCCCCAGGTCCACCAAGGAAATGGAGGAATATGCCAGTCCCAGGGCATCAATGATCTGCAGACGCTTGTGCTCCCGTTCCAGATTTTCCTTCTCTGTATGGTTTTTACAGAGGACAAAAAACACATAAAGCAAAACCGCAAGCAGCACGTAGCCTCCGCAGACCACATTGCGTGCCATAAATGCCTGACCGGAAGGAATGAATACATAAAGCTCGTATTCACTTGTGTTCTGCCTGCTTCCGTACCACACCCGGCTGCCGGAATGCAGACAGACGATATTGCCGAAATCCGGCCGGTACTGCTCCCTGTAAAGCTCTCTGCATTCGCTTACCTGCTTTCCCAAAAGTTTTTCCACGTTTGTAGCCACGACCCTTGTCCCGTCACTGACTACAAGAGCTCCGTCCATCTGAAAATGAAAGCCTGCAAACAGGGTATCCATCGTCAGATCCCCGTTTTCCTGACTGATTTCTTCTTTCTCTATGTAAGTGATGAGCAGTCCCGGCGCATCCTGTCTGGCTACGGCAGCGAAATCATAAAGTATCCCCTCATTGCGCAAACGTGTGCTGTAGGTTTCCTCCGGATGCTTTAAGATATCACGCACATACGCCCCGCTGATCTGGTTTTCCCAGATTGGCATGGTATCTCCATTCTGGGAATTCTGCAGCACAACGCGCATATTTTCATCCAAAATCAGCACACCGCTCAGACGCTGGTCCTCCACATACCGGTCCAGCTTTTCCTGATCCGGAATGCCCTCTGCCGCGATCACGCGGCTCAGCTCTGTGGATTTGTCAAGCAGGCGGATCAGGCTTTTTACCTTGTCATTGGTATTAAAATCCTCATAGCGCTGGATCCGGGCTCTGGCAAACGCAATGGTATCATCGACGGTTCGCTGCAGCTTTCTCCTGTCCATGGACGTAAACAGAAAAAACAGCAGGATTCCGGTCACAGTCAGTACCAGGAGCACAGTTCTCAAGACTCCTGTTATTTTCAGTTTTCTCATTTCTGTGCTCCTTTCCAGACTACTTTCGCTGCATCCAGTCCATACTTTTCCACGATCCTGGTAATGGTCCCGTCTGCTTCCATTGCTCTTAAGGTCTCTGTGAGTCTTTCTGCCAGGTCCTGGTGTGTTCCTTTTTCAAAAGCCACGCCCAGTTCGGAAACATACGGACTTTCCTCCAGCAGACGGTAATTACCGTTTCCTCCCTTTACAAATGCCGTGATCATTGCCTCATGACCGGCGATCGCATCGACATATCCCTTTCGAAGTGCCGCAAACAATTCCTCCGTGGTAGAGAAACAGTTCACCTGTTTCAGCTGCGGGACTGGGGAATCGATTTCATGTAAAAACACTCCAGATGCCTTAGTGGTAGCCTGTGCTGCCGCGCGTTTTCCCTCCAGATCCTTCAGGGCATAGATCTGGCTGTCCGAGCGTACGGCCACCACCTGACGACTGTACAGATAAGGTCCCGCCCACTCATAGTCGTTCTCGCGTCCGTTCATGGTAAAGCAGCTCCACAGACAGTCCAGGCTTCCGTCTGCCAGAAGCCGTGCCTTCTCTTCCCACGGAATCATCTGAAACTCTGCCTGATATCCCATGCGGTTGAATGCCTCCGTTGCAAGTTCGATATCGATCCCGACATAATTTCCGTTTTCATCCACACTGGAATATGGTTCAAACGAATCGAATCCGATTTTCACAACCGCAGTTTTCTTTTCCGGTGTCAGACCATCCTTCCGTCTGCAGCTCTGCAAGGCTCCCGCCACAAGCAGCGCAAGAAGGCATGCCACAAGCAGCCATGCCGCTTTTTTATGTCCGGCCGGCCTTCCTCCGAATTCTTTCATTTTCTTTTTTCTTTTACACATAGAACCGATCCCTTTCTTTGTCTTCCGGTCGTACAGACACTATCACTCAAATTTCTGAGCTAAAAAAACAGCTTTCGGCATCTAAAACCACTCAGATGTCAAAAGCTGTATGATACTCTGCTTTATGGGCGATACAACGCTCATTATATCGGGATTTTATTTTTCTGTCCAGCATTTTTTACCATGTCAGATCAGTCCGGAAACCAACGGCACCACAATGACTGTCATGAGACCTGCCACAGCAATGGAAAGACTGCTCATTGCGCCCTCGACCTCGCCAAGCTCCAGAGCCTTGGCTGTTCCGATCGCGTGAGCGGAGGTTCCCAGTGCCAGGCCCCGGGCAATCGGCTCACGGATTTTCAGAATCTGAAAGAGCAGGTCTGCGATGATATTTCCGAAAATGCCCGTAATGATAATGCAGACTACTGTGATAGTCACAATACCACCAGCCTCTTCACTTACACCCATGCCGATTGCCGTGGTAATGGACTTCGGAAGGAAGGAAACATAGTGGATGTGTTCTACGCCAAACAGCGTACACAGGAGAAAAATGCTGCCTGCGCTGGCTGCCACACCCGAGGTAATGGCAACGATCACAGAAAGGAAATTCTTTTTTAACAGTTCCAGCTGTTTGTACAGGGGAATGGCCAGACAGACAGTGGACGGTGTCAGCAGATAGCTGATGTATTTTGCACTGTTATTATAGGAAGCATAATCCACATGCAAAAGCTTCAGCACCGCGATCACAATGACCACAGAAACCAGAAGCGGATTTAATATAGCCCATCCCACCTTCTTTTTGATCCATACACCTGCCAGGTATGCAGCCAGGCTGATCACAAAGCCAAAATAAAGAGATTCCTGTAAAAAGCTCATACTGTTTCCTCCTCTCCCGCACCTTTCGCGTCTTTCTTTTTCAGGACAGCAACCATCAGCTCAGTCACCTTTCCGGTCACACCCATAACCACCAGTGTGGAAATCAGGCAGGTCACGATCAGCGGAACCAGGATGGCCTTCATTTCATCGTAGCTCTCGATCAGTCCGACCGATGCCGGAATGAACAGGATCGGCATGATATCCAGAAGGAAATTACCGGTTGCCTCAATATCCTCCAGCTTCAGAAGTCCTGTACAGAGCAGGATCAGAAGCAGGAATAATCCATATACACCGGCCGGAACCGGAAGCGGCAGGATTGCATTTAAAAATTCTCCGATCATCGTAATGCCAAAGATGATCGCTGATTCTTTGATATACTTCATGATTCATCCTTTCCGGTGATGCCAGCACTGCGTCACCGTCTTATAAATTTTCGTAAACAGTACTGTATTCTACCATCAGAAACAGAAAAGTCAATGCGCATTCTTGTATTCTTTATGTTTTTTTCCTATACTGGAGCTACAGACGATCGGAAGAAAAAATCTCATCAGGAGGTCTCTATGTACCCGAAGCTTTATATTAACTCAACCAATTTGCTCACCCAAAAGCAGCAGCAGGAAATCGCGGAGCTGACAACATTTTGCCGCCATCATGACGGCATTGACCTGTCCTATCCGTCAGAGGAAGAAGATCTCGCTCATTTTCTGGCCTATCTTCCGGACGGACATCTTGCTGCCTGTCTGGCCCTGATTCCCTACGAGGATGATCTGATGGAATGCAGCGCCTTCACCCATCCGGACGATCGGCAGCAGGGCTGTTTTACCAGGCTTCTTGAAGAAGCGCTCTCCCGGCATTCGGATACCGACCTGCTGTTTGCCGTCTCAGAAAATTGTCCGGATACCTTAAAAACGCTGGAGGCCCTGGATGCAGAGAAGGGTGCGGAAGAACACATCATGGAATGCAGCCTGAGCAGTTATCCCCACAATACTGCCAGCAACGGTCTCCGCAACCACCATCCATTTTCCATTACCCGGACTTCCGGCACGGAATATGCCCTTTCCTGTTCCGGTGTCCTCTGCGGCTTTGCCTCAGCTGAACCAGTCAGTGCCGACACGGTCTGCCTGCACCATGTGGAAATTGTCCCGGAATACCGCAACCGGGGATATGGAACAGCTTTTCTCCTGCTGCTCCTCCCGGCTCTTTCCAAAGAAGGCTTTCAGAAGGCTGTCCTCCAGGTATCCGGAGATAATGCCGCCGCCATTGCACTGTACAAAAAAACAGGGTTCTCTGTCACGAAAACCCTGTCCTACTACTTCTATTAAATGAAGAACAACTTACAGCTCCATGGCCTTTTCTGCAGCCAGATCAAACCAGTCTCTCTCCAGATACTCGATGGTGCCGTTGTCCACATGCTCGGCAACCTTCGGGTCGATCGGGAGTTTTGCCAGCACCGGAATGTTGTACTCCCTGGCAATTTCATCAATATGGCTTTCACCAAATACAGAAATCTTCTTGCCGCAGTCCGGGCACTCCAGGTAGCTCATGTTCTCTACCAGACCGATGATCGGAATGTTCATCTTCTGTGCCATCTTCACGGCCTTTGCCACGATCATGGAAACCAGCTCCTGCGGAGAGGTCACGATGATGATGCCATTCACCGGAAGGGACTGGAATACGGTTAACGGAACGTCACCGGTTCCCGGCGGCATATCCACAAACATATAGTCTACGTCTTCCCAGAGAGTCTCATTCCAGAACTGCTTCACTGCGCCTGCAATGACCGGACCTCTCCAGATGACCGGATCGGTATCATTGTCCAATAAGAGGTTGGCAGACATAATGTCGATACCCAGCGCAGAAGTTGCCGGAATCATCAGGTTGTCCTTGGTCATCATGACCATATTGTTATTCAGCCCAAACGCCTTGGGAATAGACGGACCGGTAATATCTGCATCCAGGATTGCTGTGTGTTTTCCCTTGCTGTTCATCTTCACTGCCATCATGGCAGTTACCAGGGATTTTCCTACACCGCCTTTACCGCTGACAACACCGATTACCTTCTTCACACTGCTTGCCGGGTTTAACGGCTCTAAAAAGCTTGTCTGCTCTGCTGTGCGGCTGCTGCAGGATTCGCCACAGGTACTGCAGTTATGGGTACAATTTTCGCTCATGTAAATTCCTCCAGTTTCTATACATTTCGTACATGTAAGCATACCACATTTCTCAGGAAAACAAAACCCTTGTATACAAAAATATCCTGTATCATGCAGCCTATATGATGTGCCTTCAAAAATATACCTTGTACGAGCATCAAAATCTGTTATAATATAGTTAATAATCTTACAATATTACACTGTTTTCAGAAATATCACACAAAAGCAACGAGGTATCTACGCAATGAATATGAATATGAACCCAAACAGTGAGCTGGTCCAGTCCGCTGTCAATGTCCCGAATCTCGTTCAGGTTCCGGACGCCCTCATCAGCCAGGCCAGAGAATTCCAGCAGGCCATGATGATGTACACCTGCGCCATCCGCGAGGTAAAAACCAAGCTGGAAGTTTTAAATGACGAGCTCTCCATAAAAAACCAGAGAAATCCCATCGAGATGATCAAATCCCGTGTCAAAAAGCCTATCAGCATCGTGGAAAAGCTGCAGAGGAGAAACCTTCCGGTCACTCTGGAATCCATGATGAACAATCTGGATGATGTAGCCGGTATCCGCGTCATCTGCTCCTTTGTCGATGATATCTATTGCGTTGCGAACATGCTTGTCAGCCAGGATGACATCACCGTCATTGCCATTAAGGACTATATCAAAAATCCAAAGCCCAACGGCTATCGCAGCTACCATCTCATCATTGAGATTCCGGTCTTCTTCTCCGAGGAGAAAAAGAATCTGCGGGTGGAGGTCCAGATTCGCACCATCGCCATGGATTTCTGGGCCAGCCTGGATCACCAGTTAAAATACAAAAAGGATATCGGAGCCGCTGCCGATGAGATCAGTGAGGATTTGCGCCAGTGCGCCGAAGTCATCGCCGCCACCGACCAGCACATGCTCCAGATCCGGAAGCGCATTGAGGAGCAGAGCACAAAACAAAACAAAACAAAACAAATTGCAATTTAAGGGAATAGCACGAAAGGGTCCGAAGTTCCGGGGAGGGCCTACAGAA
>ERZ773142.613-NODE-613-length-28554-cov-11.6544_pt1 | contig 28554 bp, 26 predicted proteins | sample MGYA00580853_ERZ773142 | MGnify/ENA primary metagenome ERZ773142 (study PRJEB29015, sample SAMEA2737862) | human gut metagenome | biome: human gut; feature: human-associated habitat; material: faeces | place: China | collected 2012 ... | reverse complement strand
AGGCGGCGCAGTGAACAAAGCGCAAAATTCCACCGTTTCTGCGTTTCTGTACGCGGTTTCCGGAACTTCGGACCTTTTAGTGGTTCCGTCTCAATATTTTTATTTGGCTGGTACAATTTCAATCCAGTAGCCGTCGGGATCAGAGATAAAGTAAATTCCCATGGCTTCATTTTCGTAGCAGATCACACCCTGCTGTTTATGCTGCTCATGAAGCTTTTCATACTCATCGGTAACAAAGGCAAGATGAAATTCACATTCGCCGAGATTGTACGGTTCTGTACGGTCGCGAAGCCAGGTGAGCTCCAGAGAAAAGTTACTGGTGCCGTCACCAAGATAGACCAGCTTGAAGGAGCCATCAGCAGCCTCTTTTTCACGAACTGGTTCCAGATTTAAGGTATCTTTGTAAAATTTCAGACTTTTTTTCAGATTTAATACGTTGAAGTTAAAGTGATTGAACTGAATCATAACTTTCTCCTTTTCTTGGTAAAAATGATTTCATGTTTCACGTGAAACATGGGTATAAATTACATTCGCTATTTAACAAAAATATGTTTTTACAAGCTCAGCAATTTTTTCTGGATGTTCAAAATGCGCAAGCTCTTTTGTCTGTGGGACAAGAATAGTTTCGATAGAAGAGTTGTAATTCTTGTATTCATTCAAACGCTCTTCTATATTATCTATATTTGCACCACCAACCAGGTAAATGCTGTTATCAATTTTCTTCAGTGCATTCACCAGATTACATTTTGTGTAGTTACAGCGGATGCTTGCGAAAGTGGATTTTGGGGAAGCGCCGCGATGGGCGGCTTCATAGCAGGCATCCACATAGCTTGACTTCGCGGAATAAGGATTGTAAAGCTTTTTAGTTACCAATTCTTCCATTATCATTTTTTTACTGCTTGCTATGTTATATAAGAGCGTTCCAATAATTGGAAGTTCAATCATACATTTATACATTTTGGCAGTTTTGCCTGGTATAGAACTGAAATCAAGCAGACTGAGAGGATTGATTGCCATAATCTGATCGAAAAGATCTGGATTATTAGCGCATGCCATTAGTGGAATGGAAGCTGCCTCGCCAGATGTGATGATACTGGTCCGGTGTCCAATTTCCGATTTTATAAAATCGGAAATCAGCTGTACATACAGGAAATTGGTATATGTCATGTTCGCTTTTTCGGAACGTCCAAATCCAAGCAGATCAATTGTATAAACAGTATATTTGCTGCTTAAAAAAGGAATAAGCTGTTTCCACTCATATCCGGATGTACAGGTGTCCAGATCATGAATAAGCAGCAATGGTTTACCGGTTCCTTCTTTTGTATAATAAACATTGCCGAGACGCCATTTGAAACAGAGTGGTTCCGGTTCTGCCAGGAAATTTTTGGAAATGGAAGAAAACTGGATTGCTTTGTTGATTCCAGCGGTGGTGACAGCAGCGCCGGCAGAAAGAATAAGGAGCGTGAGTAATTTGTTTTTTGCTTTCATAGATTCCTCCTTTATGCCTTGCAAAAACATGCGTTTCGCATATATTTAGTATAGTATTATTTGGCAAAAGATGCAAGAAAAATACATCCGTTAGGAGATACGGATTATAGTAAGAGAAAAGTTTGCAACTGTTCACAGGTAGAGATTTTCTGAACTGATAATTTCGTACGATACAGTTCTGGCAGCAGATTTTGCCGATTTAGAATGCGCGGTATCGGTAAAATCCCGTTGCTGGACACACATATGTGAACTGCAACAAATGTTTCACGTGAAACATTGAAAAACGAAATTACACAAGAAAGAAATGCCAAGAAGATGTTTCACGTGAAACATGAGTGAAGCGTAAAAAGTCTTATGGAATGCATGAAATACACCAGCAAAAGTGTTATTGTACACGGATGGGCATTTTCTGAACGGATAATGCATTTTTAATAATACATTTTAGGACAAAGAATAGGAAAAGCAACAAAAATGTGCTATACTAATTCTATTGTAAAAAATAAATGGAATGATAGATTATAAGGATGATACTATGGGAAGAATAATTGCTATTGCAAATCAGAAGGGCGGCGTGGGAAAAACCACAACAGCTATTAATTTATCTGCTTGTCTGGCAGAAGCGGGACAAAAGGTTCTGGCGGTGGATTTTGATCCGCAGGGAAATGCGACCAGTGGTCTGGGCTTTGAAAAAGGCTATATGGACAAGACAGTATATGAGTTGCTGGTCGGAGAATGTACGCTGGAGGAGTGCATTATTAAGGAAGTTCAAGAAAATCTGGACGTACTTCCTTCGGATGTAAATCTTGCGGGAGCGGAGATTGAACTTCTGGATGTTCCGAACAAGGAGTCTTTGCTTAGAACAGAACTGGGAAAAATAAAGAATGATTACGATTATGTTATCATTGATTGCCCACCATCTTTGAGCCTTTTAACAATTAATGCACTGACAGCAGCAGATACAGTATTGGTTCCGATTCAGTGTGAATACTATGCGCTGGAGGGCTTGAGTCAGATTATACAGACTGTAGAGTTGGTAAAGAAGAAATTGAATCCACAGCTGGAACTGGAAGGCGTTGTTTTTACCATGTACGATGCGAGAACAAATTTGTCCTTGCAGGTGGTTGAAAATGTGAAAGCACATTTAAATAAGAATATTTATAAAACAATCATTCCGAGAAACGTGAGACTGGCAGAGGCACCAAGCCATGGCAAACCGATTAATATTTATGATACGCGCTCAACCGGAGCGGAGAGTTACCGGATGCTGGCGGCCGAAGTAATTAGCAGAGGGGAAGAATAGAGATGGCAGGAGCAAAAAGAGGATTAGGAAGAGGACTTGGAGCATTATTTGGAGAAGATACTGTTGAAGAAGTGATTTCAGAGGAAAAAGCTACAGCACGAAAACATGAAAGTGCAGTAAGTGAGACGAAAAATAAAACAGAAAATCACACAGTCAATAAGAAGCAGAATGCTGAAAAAAAAGCAGTAGCAAGAAATAACGTACAGAAAACTGAGAAAAAAGAAGCGCAGACTTCTGAAAAAGAAATTTTGAATGTTGTACAAGAAATATCACCGCAGGAACAGGAAAAAGAGGTGCAGACTCAGGCGGAATTGGAACTGAAAATTTCAGAAATTGAGCCGAACCGAGATCAGCCGCGCAAGGCATTTGATGAGGAACAGTTGGAAGAGCTTGCAGATTCCATTCGAAAATACGGTGTATTACAGCCACTTCTGGTTCAGAAAAAGGGCGAAAGTTACGAGATCATTGCCGGTGAGCGAAGATGGCGAGCTGCTAAACTGGCTGGATTGAAGATGATTCCTGCTGTTATCCGGGAGTATAGCCCACAGCAGGCTATGGAAATTGCGTTAATTGAAAATGTTCAGCGGGAGGATTTGAATCCGATCGAAGAAGCGCAGGCTTATCAACGTCTGATGCAGGAGTTTTCCTTAAAACAGGAAGAAATTGCGGAACGAGTTTCCAAGAACCGTACGACGATTACCAACTGTATGCGTCTGTTAAATCTGGCTCCGGAAGTTCAGCAGATGCTGATTGAGGGCCGGATTGCCAGTGGTCATGCAAGAGCGCTTCTGGCAGTGGCAGATCCATATCAGCAGCTGGAACTGGCAAAAAAAGTTGAACTGGAGCGAATGAGTGTCCGTGAAGTTGAAAAAGCTGTAAAACTGTTGGGAAAAGAAAAGAAAGAAAAGAAAAAATCCCAGGTAGATGAGGCTGTTGAGCTGGTATTCCAGGATATGGAAAATCGTATGAAAACGGTTATGGGAACTAAGGTTAACATCAGTCGTAAAGATAAATCCAAAGGAAAAATTGAAATTGAGTATTACTCCGAGGCTGAGCTGGAGCGTCTTGTAGAACTGATCGAATCTATCCAGCCGGTATAGTCTAAAACGGAAGGACAGGAATGCATTAATATGGAAGAAAGTATTTTAAACGATCTGGGTTTTGATCCGGTGTATCTGTTGATCGCATCGGCAATTCTTACCTTGATTTTAATGGTTGTGACAATATTGTGCCTGATTAACATGAGAAAGCTTTACCGCCGATATGATATTTTTATGCGTGGAAAAGATGCGGAAAGTATGGAAAACATGATTGTGGATCAGATGAACGCAATTATTGAATTGCAGTCCCAGGACCGCTATAATAAGGATTCTATTCGAACAGCTAACAAAAATAGCCGTGCCGCATTCCAGAAGATCGGAATTGTGAAGTACAATGCATTCAAGGGTATGGGTGGAAATTTGAGTTTTGCTTTGGCCATGTTGGATTATACCAATACCGGATTTGTATTGAATTCAGTTCACAGTCGAGAGGGCTGCTATCTGTATTTAAAGGATGTGGAACGTGGTGAAACAGAGGTTTTGCTTGGTGCGGAGGAGAAGGAAGCATTGGAGCAGGCTCTTGGTTACAAGGAGAGAAAGCCAGAGGTATAAAGCAAAAGATCAGAACTGAGATGAGAGTTATTATCCGGTCCTGGTCTTTTGCTTTTGTATTAATTGAGGCTTGCAGCAGTGTTGCAGCTCCGTCTTCAAATATGCATTTTGTATACAAATACATGTATGAAAAAAAGATCATAAAAATAAAAATAAATATATTGACAACTATTTAACGAGTGGTATAATACTAACAGAATTCATCGTTAAAGAAATATCAATATAATTAACGAAAGTTTATAAACCCCATTCAAAAACCGTTGGAGGATAAAAACATGGCAAAGAAAGAGATGACAGCAGTTCCGGAAATCATCGATAGCGTAGAGGCACTGGAAGCAAAGATGGCCGCTATGCGTGATGCACAGAAGGTATTTGCAACCTATACTCAGGAGCAGGTTGATAAGATTTTCCACGCAGCTGCGATCGCAGCAAATCAGATGCGCATTCCATTGGCAAAGATGGCAGTGGAAGAGACTGGTATGGGCGTGGTAGAGGATAAGGTGATCAAGAACAACTACGCAGCAGAGCATATTCACAATGCATATAAAGATATGAAGACCTGCGGCGTGATCGAAGAAGATAAGGCATACGGTATCAAGAAGATTGCAGAGCCGATCGGTCTGGTTGCAGCCGTTATCCCAACAACCAATCCGACTTCCACCGCAATTTTTAAAACCCTGATCTGTTTAAAGACCAGAAATGCTATTATCATTTCCCCACATCCGCGTGCAAAAGCCTGCACCATTGCAGCAGCGAAAGTTGTTCTGGACGCAGCCGTAAAAGCTGGTGCACCGGAGGGAATTATCGGATGGATCGATGTTCCATCTCTGGAGCTGACTAACACGGTAATGAAGGATGCTGATATTATTCTGGCAACCGGTGGTCCGGGTATGGTAAAGGCAGCATATTCTTCCGGAAAACCGGCACTGGGAGTAGGTGCAGGAAATACCCCGGCAATCATTGATGATACTGCTGATATCAAGCTGGCAGTCAATTCCATCATCCATTCCAAGACCTTTGATAATGGTATGATTTGTGCGTCTGAGCAGTCGGTAACGGTTCTTGCACCGGTTTATGAGGCAGTGAAAAAAGAGTTTGTATACCGCGGTTGCTATTTCTTAAAACCAGATGAGATTGAGAAAGTAAGAAAAACCATTCTTATCAACGGATCCTTAAATGCAAAGATCGTAGGTCAGAGTGCATATAAGATCGCAAAGATGGCTGGTGTTGAGGTGCCGGAGGATACCAAGATCCTGATCGGTGAGGTAGAGTCTGTAGATATCAGTGAGGAGTTTGCACACGAGAAACTCTCACCGGTTCTGGCTATGTACAAGGCTCAGACTTTTGATGAGGCGATTGCAAAGGCAGAGCGCCTGGTTGCAGATGGCGGTTATGGCCACACATCTTCCCTCTATGTCAATGTAAACGAGAAAGAGAAGATGGCAAAACATGCAGCTGCCATGAAGACCTGCCGTATCCTGGTTAATACCCCGTCATCTCAGGGCGGTATTGGCGATCTGTATAACTTCAAGCTGCTTCCATCCCTGACACTGGGCTGTGGTTCCTGGGGCGGTAACTCTGTTTCTGAGAACGTAGGCGTGAAACATCTGCTGAACATTAAGACTGTTGCTGAGAGGAGAGAAAACATGCTGTGGTTCCGCGCACCGGAGAAGGTATACTTCAAGAAAGGCTGTATGCCGGTAGCTTTAAGTGAGCTGAAGGATGTCATGGGCAAGAAGAGAGCATTTATTGTAACGGACTCCTTCCTTTATATGAATGGTTATACAAAACCGATTACCGATAAACTGGATGAGATGGGCATTGTTTACCAGTGCTTCTCCAATGTACAGCCGGACCCGACCCTGGCAAATGCGATGGAAGGTGCAAAGGCTATGACTGCATTCCAGCCGGATGTCATCATCGCACTGGGCGGTGGCTCCGCAATGGATGCAGGTAAGATCATGTGGGTTATGTATGAGCATCCGGAAGTGGATTTCCAGGGCATGGCAATGCGCTTCATTGATATCCGGAAACGTGTTTATACCTTCCCGAAGATGGGAGAAAAAGCTTATTTTGTGGCAATCCCGACCTCTTCCGGTACTGGTTCCGAAGTAACTCCATTTGCGGTTATCACCGATCAGGAGACCGGTGTGAAGTATCCGTTAGCAGATTATCAGCTGCTTCCGAACATGTCCATCGTAGATACTGATAATATGATGAGCCAGCCGAAGGGCTTAACCAGTGCATCAGGTGTGGATGTACTGACTCATGCACTGGAGGCATATGCTTCTGTTATGGCAACAGACTATACAGATGGGCTTGCATTAAAGGCTATGAAGAACGTATTTGAGTATCTGCCGACGGCATACAATGACGGCGGAAACGTAGAGGCAAGAAGCAAGATGGCTGACGCTTCCTGCATGGCTGGTATGGCATTTGCAAACGCATTCTTAGGTGTCTGCCATTCTATGGCACACAAGCTGGGCGCGTTCCATCACCTGCCGCATGGTATCGCTAACGCACTGCTGATTTCTCTGGTTGTAGAGTATAACTCTGCTGAGTGCCCAAGAAAGATGGGAACCTTCTCTCAGTACCAGTATCCGCATACCATGGCCCGTTATGCAGAGTGTGCACGTTTCGTTGGCATTCAGGCAAAGACGGATGAAGAGGCAGTGAAGAAGCTCATTGAGAAGATTGAGGAGCTGAAAGCAGCAGTCGGCGTGAAGAAGACTATTGCTGAGTATGGTGTAGATGAAAAATACTTCCTGGATACTCTGGATGCCATGGTAGAACAGGCATTTGATGACCAGTGCACCGGCGCAAACCCGAGATACCCGCTGATGAGTGAGATCAAAGAAATGTACTTAAGAGCTTACTACGGAAAATAAAATAAGAAAAATGGGAACGTCCCGGACGATATGTGAAACGCGTCCGGGGCGTTTTTGTTTTAATTATATAGAAAATTGCCTCCTAATGAGATGGAGATGCAGGCCATGGAGGGAAGGCATGGAGAAGATGCCGTACGCCAGCTGGCAGACACATACAGAAACTTTGCGAAAAAACATCGGGAGCTATACTGGCTGATCATGGCCATGTCGGCAAAAGATAAGCGAGTGCGGGATGACGCGGCGGTTCTGTTTACAGACCCGTTAAAAAAAATGCTGGAAGATTTTCATTTAAAAGAAGAGGAAAGCATTCATTACCGGCGCTTATTTCGGGCCATAGTCCATGGATTTGTGGCGCAGGAGGAGCAGGGGTTCTTCTCCCACTATCCGGCGGCGGTGGATGACAGCTTTCATTTTGCGGTGCAGTGCTATATCGAAAGCCTGAAACAGGGCGAAAAGAGGTGTTCTTAACATGGAAAAAGGAAAAAAGAATGAGGAACTGTTTTGCAGCATGCCGGTTCCACAGGCGATTCTGACGCTGGCTGTGCCTCTGTTTATGTTTATGACAGCGCTCGCGAATTTGTTTGGTGTGGGAGGGGCGAGCCTGATCTCGCGCTTTTTGGGAGGTGGAGAACGCAAAAAGGCATCATGCTGCGGCGCATTCTGCATCTGGACAGCCGCAGGGATTTCTGTTTTGTATGCTGGATGCGATCCGCACTCTGTGTGTCTTCAGCCTTGGCGTGGCCCTGGCCATTACGGTGCTTCTGTATACACAGGCGTCTGCCGTGAGCAGGCTGTTCATCAATAACCGTGAGACGGTAGCGTATGGCTGAAGATTTTTGCGGATTATCTGCTCTGCCAGCCCCATGACATTTTTTGCACTGACTGTGTTTCAGGCCACCGGAAAAAAGAGACAGCCCATTATTCTGTCCGTGCTGCGCAAGGGAACGGTGGATGTACCATTTATGCTTCTGTTTAACCATATATTCGGGATTCGCGGTGTGGCCTGGGCAACTCCGGTGGCTGAAATAATATCTCTGTTGGTCGCTGCGGTAATGGTCGTTCCGTATATCAGAAAACTGGCCAGGGGGCAGGAGATATAAAAGAGAAAATAATGCTTTTTCATTGCCTTTTCCATGTGTGGATGGTATGATGAGGACATATCGAAAATAGGACAGCAGGTGCCGGAATCGGATAGAAGGATTTCGGGTAAAAGGGAAGCAGGTGGAAAACCTGCGCGATCTCGTCACTGTAAGCAGGGAGCACCGGATTATGCGCATGTCAAAACGGCATGGCAGCCACTGGTTTTTGGAGACTGGGAAGGTAATCTGAAGTGTGTGGAGCTGCGAGCCAGGAAACCTGCCTGCTGTTGGTACAGGAGCATTCCAGACCACGAGGACTTGGTCGTGCCGCAGGATCTTTTCAGAATTTTTCTCAGGGTTGTTCAGGCCATTGTTCGTGGTATGTTCCGGGTATTCCAAAATCGATAGTGTCAGTACGGATGGTTTTACACCATACCATTTTAGAGGAGGACATATCATGAAAAAGAGAACACTGACAGCATTATTTGCAGTGACTGCGCTTTCTGCTGCGATGATGGCAGGCTGTGCGGGAAAGGCAGAGAAAGAAGCGGCAACCACAGCGGAGGAAACCACGACTGAGGCGGCAGAGGAAACTACCGAGGCTGAGACGAAAGAAGCTCCGGCTGAGGAGGAAGACGAAGAAAATTACGATACTGGAGATGCATCTATGGACAACACAAGAAATCAGGATGAGATCGGAGAACAGGAGCTGTTGGTAGTAAGCTTCGGAACCAGCTACAACGACAGCCGCCGTCTTACCATCGGAGCGATCGAGAACGCAATGGAAAAGGCATTTCCGGATTATTCTGTAAGACGTGGCTTTACCAGCCAGATCATCATTGATCATGTGAAATCCAGAGATGATGTAACGATCGATAACGTAGATGAGGCATTAAAGCGTGCCGTTGACAATAAAGTAAAGACCCTGGTCATCCAGCCGACCCATCTGATGAACGGCCTGGAGTACAACGATCTTGCAGACGAAGTGGCACAGTATTCTGACGCATTTGATAAAGTAGCCATCGGCCAGCCGCTGTTAACCAGTGATGATGATTTCAAGACAGTGATCAAGGCAATTACGGAGGCTACCGCTGAGTATGATGACGGTGAGACCGCAATCTGCTTCATGGGTCACGGTACTGAGGCTGACTCCAATGCTGTTTACGCAAAAATGCAGGATATGCTTGCTTCTGAGGGTTATGAGCATTACTATGTAGGTACCGTAGAGGCGGAGCCGAGCCTGGAAGATGTTATCGCTAAAGTGAAAGAGGGCGAGTACAAGAAGGTTGTTCTGGAGCCGCTCATGATCGTTGCCGGTGACCATGCAAATAACGATATGGCAGGCGATGAGGATGGTTCCTGGAAGAAGGAGTTTGAGAAAGCGGGTTACGATGTAACCTGTCTGGTTCGTGGCTTAGGCGAGTTAGAGCCGATCCAGCAGCTGTTTACAGAGCATGCGCAGGCAGCTATCGACAGCCTGAAGTAATCAAATAGTATAAAAATAAGACAGAGAATGGGCGGCGGATGGAATTCCGGCCGCCCGTTTTGATAGGGATGAAAATATGAGAAAAAATATATACGGAATTATGGCAGCAGTATGCTTAAGCAGTGTACTGGCAGCAGGCTGCGGTGAAAAAAATCAGGCAGAGACACTGCCGGCACAGAGCAGCGAGACAATGTCGGTACAGGTAAGTGAGACCGTGGCAGCGACGGAAGAGACTGCAGAGCAGCAGAGTGTTGGGACCGAAGGGATGACACCGGTTTTGGCGTCAGAATTAAGAGATGGAGTGTACCAGATTCAGGTGGATTCCAGCTCCAGCATGTTTCGGATCGAGGCATGCGAGCTGACTGTGAATGATGGCAGTATGACGGCCGATATGAAGATGGGAGGTACCGGTTATCTGAAGCTTTACATGGGAACCGGGGAAGAAGCGGCAAAGGCGCCGGAGGAGAAGATGATCCCATTTGAGGAAGCTGCGGATGGGAGCCATCATTTCACGGTTCCGGTGGAAGCATTGGATAAGGAACTGGACTGCGCCGCATTCAGCAAGAAGAAAGAAAAATGGTATGACCGTGTTCTGGTATTTCGGGCGGATTCTCTTCCGGCTGATGCGCTGACGGATGCGGCCCAGGTGACAGCAGAGAGTCTGGGACTGGCCGATGGCTGCTATACTGTGGAGGTGTCCATGGAGGGAGGATCCGGCAGGGTGAGCGTGGAATCTCCGGCGAAGCTGGTCGTAAAGGATCAGAAGGCGGTTGCAGAGGTTGTGTGGAGCAGTCCGAACTACGATTATATGAAGGTTGGAGAGGAAAAATTCCTTCCGGTCAATCAGGGCGGAGAAACTTCTGTGTTTGAAATCCCGGTAACGGTGTTTGACCGGAAGATGGCGGTAGCAGCCGATACTACGGCTATGAGTACGCCCCATGAGATTGAATACACGCTGCTGTTTGATTCTTCGAGTATCAAGACAGAATGAGAAAGCAGATTGAACAGTGTGCGAACCGTAACAGAGTGAGGGCAGATATGAGGAAATGTGGGAATATGTGCTTGTACCGCAGGGCCTTGACCGGAGTGCTTGCAGTGCTTCTTGCAGTGGAAATTTCGGCCTGCGGTGGGAAGGCGAAGCCAGGGCAGGAGACGGGAGTGAATCAGAAAGCAGAAATAACTCAGGAGAAGGCTTCTGCTCCGGTCTGGAAGGACATGAGGCCGGAGCGCAGTATGGAGCTTTCCTATGCGAAGCAGTTTTCGGTGGATTATTATGACGGCGGCTACGATTTGATTCAGGTGCAGGATGACAGTACCTGTCTGGTGGTGCCGGAAGGAGCTGCCGTGCCAGAGGGGCTTCCAGCCTCGATTACTGTTTTGCAAAAACCGTTGGATCATGTGTACCTGGCAGCGACATCGGCTATGGACCTGATCGCGGCCCTGGGCCGTGTGGACCGGATCACGCTGTCCGGAACGAAGGAGTCCGGATGGTATGTGGATGCGGCCAGACAGGCTATGGAAGATGGGACACTATCCTATGCGGGAAAATACAGCGCACCGGATTATGAGCAGATCCTTTCTTCCGGCTGTGATCTGGCACTGGAATCCACGATGATCTATCACGTGCCAGATGTGAAGGCACAGTTAGAGCAGTTAAAGATCCCGGTGTTTGTGGAGCGTTCCAGCTATGAGGAGCATCCGCTGGGAAGAATGGAGTGGATCCGGCTGTATGGCGTGTTATTTGATGCGGAAGAGACGGCGGAGCAGTTGTTTCAAGAGCAGGTGCAGCAGCTTGATACGGTGCTGACCGGACAGTCTGTCGGAAAAAGCGCAGCTTTTTTCTATATTACGTCTAATGGTGCGGTGAATGTACGAAAACCGGGTGATTACGTGGCCAAAATGATCGAGCTGGCTGGCGGAAGCTATGTACCGAAGACGGCTGATATGGATGAGAATGCCCTTTCTACCATGAATATGCAGATGGAAACCTTTTATGCAGAAGCAAAGGAGGCAGACTGTCTGATCTACAACAGCACCATAGAAGGGGAATTGCAAACAATGGATGAGCTATTGCAGAAAAGTCCGCTGCTGAAAGATTTTAAAGCAGTGAAGAACGGAAATGTGTGGTGCACCGGGAAAAATATGTTCCAGGAAACCATGGGACTTGGTGATATGATCTTAGATCTTCATGCAGTACTTTCGGAGACTGTGCCGGATGAGAACAGCCTCCATTATCTGCACCGGCTGAAGTGACCACAGAATAGACAGGAGGAGAGGAAGTGTGAAAAATCGAACAGTGCGCTGCAGACTGGTCTTTTTGCTGCTGGCAGGTTTGTTTGTCATTCTGGCAGCACTCAGCTTCAGCGTGGGCAGTGTTTCCCTGTCCCTTCGGGATATGTGTGAGATTCTGTCGGGAGCAGACCGGGAAAGTACAGCCTTTCATATCCTGTGGGACATCCGTTTGCCGCGCCTTTTTGCTGCCGCGCTGCTTGGCGGGGCTCTTTCCGTGTCTGGATTTTTGCTCCAGACCTTTTTTGCAAACCCTATTGCAGGACCTTTTGTTCTGGGGATTTCTTCCGGGGCCAAGCTGGTGGTGGCTTTCGTCATGATCCTGTTTCTGGGAAAGGGTCTTTTTATGGGATCCGCGTCCATGATCGTGGCGGCGTTTGCCGGATCCATGCTTTCCATGGGGGTTGTACTGGTGATCGCACGGCGGGTAAGGCAGATGCCTGTGCTGGTGGTATGCGGTGTTATGATCAGCTATATCTGTTCTGCAATCACGGATTTCGTGGTGACCTTTGCAGACGACGCCAACATTGTAAATTTACACAACTGGTCCATGGGCAGCTTTTCCGGTACGACCTGGGATCAGGTGCGGGTCATGGCGGCGGTGGTGCTTCCTGTATCCGTGTTGTCATTTTGCATGGCAAAGCCCATCAGCGCTTATCAGCTGGGCGAGGAGTATGCCAGGAGCCTTGGCGTGAATGCAAAACGGTTTCGAGCAGAGCTGATCCTTTTATCCAGCATCCTTTCGGCCTGTGTGACGGCCTTTGCGGGACCGGTATCTTTTGTGGGCATCGCTGTGCCGCAGCTGGTAAAGCGGCTCTTTGGAACGGCAAAGCCCATTGTAGTGCTCCCAGGCTGCTTTCTAGGCGGCGCAGTCTTCTGCCTGCTCAGTGATCTGATCGCCCGGACTCTGTTTGCGCCCACGGAGCTTTCTATCAGTTCGGTGACCGCAGTGTTTGGAGCACCGGTGGTGATCTGGCTTATGATCCGGGGCAGAAGCCGGAAATGAGCAGCAGGGAAAGGAGAATGGAAGTGTTGAGACAGGAAGAGGCATATCTGAGAACAGAAAATCTTGCGGCCGGCTATGATGGAAAGGCATGGATCCGTGAGATCAGCATTCATGCTTCGCGAGGGGAAATTGTGACACTGATCGGCCCGAATGGAGCGGGAAAGTCCACAATTTTAAAAAGCATTGCCGGACAGTTAAAGCCGGTGGGGGGCGTGGTCAGTCTGGACGGCCGGATGATGGAACAGTGGCCGGAAACGGAGATTGCCCGCCGGATGGCGGTGATGATGACGGAGCGGATGCAGCCAGAGCTTATGACCTGCTTTGATGTGGCGGCCATGGGGCGTTATCCCCATACCGGACATTTCGGAATACTGTCGGAAACGGACCGTGCTATTGTGCGGGAGGCACTTGCCATGGTGCACGCAGAAGAACTGGAAGACCGGGAGTTTTCCCGGATCAGTGATGGTCAGAAACAGCGGATCCTGCTGGCCAGGGCTATCTGCCAGCAGCCGCAGATCATTCTTCTGGATGAGCCGACCTCGTTTCTGGATATCCGCCATAAGATGGAACTGCTGACAATCTTAAAAACGCTGGTGCGTAAGAAGCAGGTGGCAGTGTTAATGTCCATGCACGAGCTGGATCTGGCCCAGAAGGTGTCGGATTACATTGTGTGCGTGGGGGAAAATAAAATCTGGAAATGCGGAATGCCGGAGGAAATTTTTACTGCGGCAAACATGGAGGCGCTGTTTGGAATCCGGGCAGAGAGCTATCAGGCAGAATACGGATCTGTGGAGCTTACGCCGGTATCCGGTGTGCCGGAGGTCTTTGTCATTGGCGGAAACGGAAGCGGAATTCCGGTTTACCGGAAGCTGCAGCGTCAGGGAATTCCCTTTGCAGCAGGAGTACTGCATGAGAACGATCTGGATTATCCGGTGGCAAAGGCACTGGCTGTGCAGGTTATTTCGGAGCGCCCGTATGAACCAATAGGGGAAGCAGCTTATGAAGAGGCACTTCAGGTGATGGAGAAATGCAGAACAGTGATCTGCAGTGTACAGGAGTTTGGAAGCGGAAATCTGAAAAATGCAGATTTACTGCAGCGTTTTATGAAAAAAGGGTAGACAGAAACACTTTACTATGCTACCATGATAACGTGTACGCCGTACGTGTACAATAAGCATTGCGGCGAAAGGATTATCGTTCGTGCATCGTGGAACAGCAATGAGGAGGAAGCAATTATGAGAAAGAGAATGTTAAGCGCAGCAATGGCAGGTATGATGGTGGTATCCATGACTGCATGCGGAGGCAGCAAGCAGGCTGAGACCACCGCAGCAGCAACTGAGGCAGAGACTTCCGCCGAGGAAACTACTGCAGCAGAAACTACCGCAGAGGCAGCAGATGAGGCTGGCGAGCTGGGTGGTACCTTTACCGTAGGTTTTGACCAGGATTTCCCGCCGATGGGCTTTGTAGGAGATGACGGTCAGTATACCGGCTTTGATCTGGAGCTGGCACAGGAGGTTGCAGACAGACTGGGTCTTGAGTTTGTTCCGCAGCCGATCGCATGGGATGCAAAAGATATGGAACTGAGTTCCGGCACTATCGACTGTATCTGGAATGGTTTTACCATGAACGGACGTGAGGATGATTACACCTGGAGTACTCCTTATATGGACAACAGCCAGGTATTTGTTGTAGCAGCAGATTCCGGCATCAGTTCTCTGGCTGATCTGGCCGGCAAGGTTGTTGAGGTTCAGACCGACTCTTCCGCAGAGGCGGCTTTAAAGGATAATGCAGAGTTAAGCGCAACCTTCGGAACACTTCAGACCACCCCAGATTACAACACCGCATTCATGGATCTGGAGATGGGTGCCGTAGATGCCATCGCAATGGATGTCATCGTAGCCGGTTACCAGATCGAGCAGAGAGGTGAGTCCGACAAGTACGTGATCCTTGACGAGACCCTTTCTTCCGAGGAGTACGGCATTGGCTTTAAAAAGGGCAATGAGGAGTTAAGAGATAAGGTCCAGGGCGCGCTGGACGAGATGGCAGCAGACGGTACCATGGCAGAGATTTCTGAGAAATGGTTTGGCCGTGATGTAACCACGATTGGAAAATAACAGTTAAAATGAAACAGAAGGCGAAGGAGCAGGAGTTATGCAGATTAATACCATGATATCACAGTTATCGGGAGGAATGCTGGTCAGCACAGAGATTTTTGTGGTGACGCTGGTGTTTTCCCTGCCCCTTGGTCTTCTGATTGCTTTTGGCAGAATGTCGAAGAATAAGGTCCTGCAGGGAATTGTGAAGACCTATATCTCTATCATGCGCGGAACCCCGTTGATGCTGCAGCTGATGGTTGTTTATTTTGGACCGTTCTATCTGTTTGGCATTAAGATCAAGAGCAATAATTACCGTCTGATCGCGGCGATGATCGGATTTGTCATCAATTATGCGGCATATTTTGCGGAGATTTACCGCAGTGGTATCCAGTCTATGCCAAATGGCCAGTACGAAGCTGCAAAGCTTCTTGGCTACAGCCGCGGTCAGACCTTTTTCCGCATCATCCTGCCGCAGGTGATCAAGCGGATCCTGCCATCGGTGACCAATGAGGTGATCACGCTGGTTAAGGATACTTCTCTTGCATTTACCATCAGTGTTCTGGAGATGTTTTCCATGGCGAAGGCTCTGGCATCGGCTCAGACCAGTATGATTCCGTTTGTGGCAGCCGGACTATTCTACTACATCTTCAACCTTGTGGTAGCGGTTGTTATGGAATGGATCGAGAAGAAACTGTCCTATTATGAATAAACCCGGAGGAATATCATGAACTTACTGGAAATGAATCATGTAAAAAAATCATTTGGAGACCTTGGTGTCATTCAGGATATTTCTCTGCATGTAGGAGAGGGCGAGATCGTCTCCATCATCGGACCCTCCGGTTCCGGTAAATCTACACTGCTGCGCTGTGCGACCATGTTAGAGACGATGGACAGTGGCGAGCTGATTTACCTGGGAGAGAGGGCAGCGTGGAATGATGCGGATGGAAAGGCTGTTTATGCATCTAAAGCTGAATTGAAGAAAATCCAGCAGAATTATGGCCTGGTATTCCAGAATTTTAACCTGTTCCCACATTATTCGGTGCTGAGAAATGTGATGGATGCGCCGGTAGCTGTGCAGAAACGTGATAAAGAAGAAGTGCGGAAAACAGCGATGGAGCTTTTGGAAAAGATGGGACTGGCGGACAAGGCCGATGCCTATCCGTGTCAGTTATCCGGCGGTCAGTGTCAGCGTGTAGCCATTGCCAGGGCGCTGGCGTTAAATCCGAAAATCCTGTTCTTCGATGAACCGACCTCTGCACTGGATCCGGAGCTGACCGGTGAGGTGTTAAAGGTGATCAAGTCCCTTGCGGATCTGCATATCGCCATGGTCATTGTAACGCATGAGATGGCCTTTGCGAGAGATATCTCTGACCGTGTGATCTTTGTGGCAGACGGGGTGATCGTGGAAGAGGGAGCTCCGGCACAGGTATTTGCGTCTGAGAATGAGCGGACAAAAAGTTTCCTGGGACGATACGGAGATATGTTGAAATAAAAGATATTGTGATTGTGAAAATTGTGCCTGGAAGGCCGCCTGAGCAGCTTTCCGGGCCTGTTGTATTTATTTAGGAGTGATGAGTATGCTGTATACATATCCACATTATTATAAAAAATTCCAGTGTATTGCTTCGGAATGTGAGGATACCTGCTGTGCGGGGTGGGCGATCACGATCGATCCGAAGTCTCTTGAGAAGTACCGTCATGCGAGAGGACCAATGAAGGCGCGCCTGAGAGAGTCTGTGGACTGGAAACAGAAGTGCTTTAAGCAGCGGGAACATCGATGTGCCTTTTTGAACGAGGAAAATCTCTGCGATCTTTATGCAGGCATGGGCGCAGACAGTCTGTGCTGGACCTGCAGGACTTACCCGCGCCATATAGAGGTGTTCGACGGTGTGCGGGAGGTATCGCTGTGCTTATCCTGTATTGAGGCAGCGCGGATCATTCTTGGAACAAAGGAGCCGGTACGCTTTCTTTCCAGCGAGAATGAAAAAGAAGAAAGCTGCGAGGATGAGGAGTTTGATTTTTTCCTGTATACCAAGCTGGAAGAAACGCGTGATGTAATGTTTGAGATCCTGGAAAACCGGGGACTATCCAGCGAGCTTCGTATGGCTTTGTGCCTGGCTCTGGCGCATGACCTGCAGTGCCGGATAAGGGATGAGAAGCTGTATGAGGTGGACGGGCTGCTGGCCCGGTATTCTGTTGGAAGCATGTGTGGGACAGCGCAGGAGAAAGCAGACGCTGCAACGGATGCCGGACAGCCTGTACAGGCCAAAGCCGGGGACACTGTGGCACGCTTCTGCCGCCGTCTGGCCTCAGCCGGTCTGGAGCAGTACAGCCGCTTTGAGACAGCAAGTGAGCTTTATACGGTGTTTGAAAAGATGGAACCACTTGACAGTGCATGGCCTGAGCGCCGGGACGGCATGGATGAAATCCTCTACGGAGCCGGAAAAGAAGTGTATGAGTCAAATCGCCGGGCTTTTCTTACGGCAAACGGCACACGCATGGAGCTTCTCAGGGAGCAGATCATGGTGTACTTTGTGTTCGGCTACTTTTGTGGAGCTGTGTACAATGATAATCCATACGGCAAGCTGAAGCTGGCTGTGGCGGCAACGATTCTGGTGGAGGAGCTGCTGATGGCGGAGTGGCTGCGGGAAGATCTCCCGGAGAAAAAGATTGTGGACCTGGTGCACTGCTTTTCCAGAGAGGTGGAGCATTCTGATGAGAACCGGGGACTTCTGGAGGATGAGCTTGTGAAACGGGAGGAATTCCGTCTGAAGGCACTGCTTGCGGCCGTCATTGAGTGGAAGCGTGCGTAAGCAGGAAAAAAACCTTAAAATTCCTGCAAAATACGCTGAATAGCGCTTGCAAAATACGGAAATTCCTGTAAAATAGAGATGATGCAAAAGACGAGGGACATGACAATGCCCCTCTTTTTTATGAAAGGTGTTAGAAAGAATGATTAGTGCAAATGGTGTTACCCTGCGTGTGGGGAAAAAGGCATTATTTGAAGATGTAAATATCAAATTTACCGAGGGAAACTGCTACGGCCTGATCGGTGCGAACGGAGCCGGAAAGTCTACCTTCTTAAAAATCTTATCCGGACAGTTAGAACCGACCAACGGTGATGTTGTGATCACCCAGGGCCAGCGTCTGTCTTTCCTGCAGCAGGACCACTTTAAATATGACGAGTACACCGTACTGGATACCGTTATCATGGGAAACAAGCGTCTGTATGATGTTATGAAAGAGAAGGACGCTATCTATATGAAACCGGATTTCTCTGATGAGGACGGAATCAAGGCAGCAGAGTTAGAGGGAGAGTTTGCAGAGATGAATGGCTGGGAGGCTGAATCTGACGCAGCCAACCTGTTAAACGGCCTGGGAGTTGATACCGAGTATCACTACAATCTTATGAAGGACCTGACCGGTGCGTTAAAGGTCAAAGTTCTGCTTGCGCAGGCACTGTTCGGCAACCCGGATATCCTGCTTCTCGACGAGCCGACCAACCATCTGGATCTGGATGCGATCGCATGGCTGGAGGAGTTTTTGATCAACTTTGAGAATACCGTTATCGTGGTATCCCATGACCGTTACTTCCTGAATAAGGTCTGCACCAATATCGCAGATATCGACTACGGAAAAATCCAGCTGTACGCAGGTAACTACGATTTCTGGTATGAATCCAGCCAGTTAATGGTAAAACAGATGAAGGAAGCAAACCGCAAGAAAGAGGAGAAGATCAAAGAGCTGCAGGAGTTTATCCAGCGATTCTCCGCAAACGCTTCCAAATCCAAGCAGGCTACCTCCAGAAAGCGTGCTCTGGAGAAAATCGAGTTAGACGACATCCGTCCGTCAAGCCGTAAGTATCCGTACATCGATTTCCGCCCGTTCCGTGAGATCGGAAACGAGGTTCTGACCGTTGAGAACTTATCAAAGACCATTGACGGTGAAAAGATTTTAGATGGTATCAGCTTTACCCTGACTCGCGATAATAAGGTTGCACTGGTAGGACCGAATGAGCGTGCAAAAACCGTTCTGTTCCAGATCCTGTCTGGTCAGATGGAGCCGGATGAGGGTTCCTACAAGTGGGGCCTGACTACTACCCAGTCCTACTTCCCGAAGGACAACACCGCTGAGTTTGACAGCGATGATACCATCGTAGACTGGCTGACCCAGTATTCTCCGGAAAAGGATGTAACTTATGTACGTGGTTTCCTTGGCCGTATGCTGTTTGCAGGTGAGGATGGCGTGAAGAAGGTCCGCGTTCTTTCCGGTGGTGAGAAGGTTCGCTGCATGCTTTCCAAGCTGATGATCTCCGGCGCCAATGTGCTGATGTTAGATGAGCCGACTGACCATCTGGACATGGAGTCCATTACTGCGCTGAACAACGGTCTGATCAAATTCCCGGGTGTTCTGATCTTCTCTTCCCGTGACCATCAGATCGTACAGACCACCGCAAACCGCATCATGGAGATCGTAAACGGCAAGCTGATCGATAAGATCACTACCTACGACGAGTACCTTGAGAGCGATGAGATGGCCAGAAAGCGTTTTGTATTCTCAGTTGAGGAGAAAGACGAAGACTAAAAAGATAACAAAGGGCAGTCCTTTAAGCGACCCGGAGGGGATCGAAGGGGACCGTCCTTTTTCATTTCACAGGAAATTGCGTCTTATGGAGGTTTTATGAGTTTAATTACAATCGAACATCTGACAAAATCTTATACGGAGCGCCTGCTGTTTGATGATACGGCGTTCAGCATCAATGAGGGTGAGAAGGTGGGTCTTATCGGTATCAACGGCACTGGTAAATCCACGCTTCTTAAGATTGCAGCAGGGCTGGAAGAGCCGGATGACGGCTCTGTGGTGCGCCGCAGAAATCTTTATATCCGCTATCTGCCGCAGATCCCGGCATTTACCGCAGGAGACACCGTGCTGGATGCCATTGTGCGGGATAACCGGGATGAGCCGCATTTTTCCTCCCGGGAGGAGATCGAGGCCAGTGCAAAAAATATCCTGACACGGCTTGGAATCTATGATTTTGACGAGAAGGTGGAACATCTTTCCGGAGGACAGAGAAAGCGTGTGGCGCTGACCAGTGTACTGCTTTCCACGGCAGATCTTCTGATCCTGGACGAGCCGACAAACCACCTGGACAGTGAGATGGCAGACTGGCTGGAGGAGTATTTAAAGAAATTCCGGGGAGCACTGCTGATGATCACTCATGACCGGTATTTCCTGGACAGCGTGACCAACCGCATTGTAGAGCTGGATAAGGGAAAGCTTTACAGCTATCAGACCAATTATGAGGGCTTTGTCAAGTTAAAAGCTGAGCGCATGGATATGGCTGTGGCCTCTGAGCGTAAGCGCCAGACCATTTTACGGACAGAGCTTGCCTGGATGCAGCGCGGCGCAAGAGCCCGCTCCACCAAACAGAAGGCTCACATCCAGCGCTATGAGGCATTGCGGGACATGGACGCGCCGGAGTTTGACAAAGAGGTGGAGATGGAGTCCATCTCCAGCCGTCTGGGCCGTACTACGGTAGAGGTGAAGGATCTTTGCAAGGCATACGGGAATAAAGTTCTGTTAAAGGATTTTACCTACATCTTTCTGAAAAATGACCGTGTCGGTATCATCGGTCCGAACGGAAGCGGAAAATCTACGCTCATGAAGATGATCGCCGGATGGGTACAGCCGGATTCCGGAACCATCGAGATCGGACAGACGGTCAAGATCGGCTATTTCTCGCAGGAGAATGAGGCGATGGATGAGAGCCTGAAGGTCATCGACTACATCCGCAACGTGGCAGAGTATGTGCAGACGAAGGACGGAAGTATCAGCGCTTCCCAGATGCTGGAGCGTTTTCTGTTTCCTGGCAGTGTGCAGTATACCACGATCAGCCGTCTCTCCGGCGGAGAGAAACGACGCCTGTATCTCTTGCGGATCCTGATGGATGCGCCGAATGTGCTGCTTTTAGACGAGCCGACCAACGACCTGGATATCCGCACCCTGACGATCCTGGAGGATTATCTGGACAGCTTCCAGGGCATTGTTATCACCGTATCCCATGACCGGTATTTCCTGGACCGCATGGTGCGCCGGATCTTTGCCTTTGAGGGTGACGGAAAGGTGGTGCAGTATGAGGGCGGCTTTACGGATTACCAGGCGGCATATTTGATGAAGCATCCGGAGCTGTCTGGCGGAACTGCTGGCGGCAAGGGTGCAGCAGGGCGCGACAGCACTGGAAATGCAGGAGCTGCCGATGGGGACAGTGAAAGCGGCGGTGCCGCAAAAAAATCTTCCCAGGAGGGCAGAGCTCACCAGAAGAAGCTGAAATTTTCATTCAAGGAGCAGCGGGAGTGGGACACTATCGAGGACGAGATTGCAGGTCTGGAAGCAGATCTCGAGACACTGGATGGTCAGATCGCGGAGTCCGCTACCAATTACGGCAGGCTGAACCAGCTCATGACAGAGAAGGCAGAGAAAGAAGCACTGCTGGAAGAAAAGATGGACCGGTGGATGTACTTACAGGAATTAGCTGAGAAAATCGCTGCACAATCGTAATTTTCCTGCTTCTACTTAATCAAAATATGAATTAGGTGCATATCTGCCATGATTTTTCACAATAAAAGTTTCAAAATGAAGGGATTGACTTTAGCAATTTAACTTGCTATAATTTCTACGATACGTAAAGAGCAAAGGGGCTCCGCCGATATTGGCGGTGCCCTATTGTCTTTTTCAGAGAAAGATGATAACTCAAGGAGGAGAAAAGTTATGTCTTATGTAGATGAGATCTATGAGAGAGTAGTAGCCCAGAACCCGGGCGAGCCGGAATTCCATCAGGCAGTAAAAGAGGTTCTGGATTCCTTAAAACTGGTTATTGACGCAAACGAGGAGAAATACCGCAAGGCTGGTATCCTGGAGCGTTTTGTAGAGCCGGAGAGAATTGTCTCCTTCAAGGTTCCGTGGGTAGATGATAAGGGCAATGTACAGGTAAACAAGGGCTATCGTGTACAGTTCAACAGCGCAATCGGACCGTACAAGGGAGGTCTTCGTCTCCATCCGTCCGTAAACCAGAGCATCTTAAAATTCTTAGGTTTCGAGCAGACTCTGAAAAACTCCCTGACCGGTCTTCCTATGGGCGGCGGTAAAGGTGGTTCCAACTTCGATCCGAAGGGCAAATCTGACCGTGAGGTTATGGCATTCTGCCAGAGCTTTATGACTGAGCTGTACCGTCACATCGGCAAAGATACTGACTGCCCGGCTGGTGATATCGGCGTAGGCGCAAGAGAGGTTGGCTTCCTGTTCGGACAGTATAAGAGAATCACCGGTCTGTACGAGGGCGTTCTGACTGGTAAAGGCCTGACCTTCGGCGGTTCCCTGGCAAGAACTGAGGCAACCGGTTACGGCCTGATCTACATGCTGGATGAGATGTTAAAGCACAATGGCAAAGAGCTGGCCGGCAAGACTGTTCTGGTATCCGGTTCCGGTAATGTAGCAATCTACGCAGTACAGAAGGCTCAGGCACTTGGTGCTAAGGTTGTTGCTATGAGTGATTCCAACGGCTATGTATATGATCCGGACGGCATCAAGCTGGATGTTGTAAAAGAGATCAAGGAAGGTCGTCGCGGCAGAATCAAAGAGTACGTTGACGCTGTTCCGACTGCAAAATATACGGAGGGCAAGGGCATCTGGACCATTCCGTGTGACATCGCTCTTCCGTGCGCAACCCAGAACGAGCTGAATCTGGATGACGCAAAGGCTCTGATCGCAAACGGCTGCTTCGCAGTAGCAGAGGGCGCAAACATGCCGTCCACCAGAGAAGCTACCGACCTGTTCGTAGAGAAGAAGATCCTCTTCATGCCTGGTAAGGCTGCAAACGCAGGCGGTGTTGCAGTATCCGGTCTGGAGCAGAGCCAGAACAGCATGAGACTGTCCTGGACCTTTGAGGAGGTTGACGCAAAGCTGCATGACATCATGGTTGGCATTTTCGCAAAGGTTGATGATGCTGCAAAACGCTATGGCGCAGAGGGCAACTATGTGGCAGGCGCAAACATTGCAGGCTTCGAAAAGGTTGCAAATGCTATGATCGCACAGGGTATTGTGTAAAATCTGATTTGAGTTAAAACAAAGATATAAAAAATCCCACAGGACCGGGCAGTCTGCCCAGATCCTGTGGGATTTTTTATTTCAGTTAGAAATGGTCTTTGATGGAAAAAGATAATCAGCTTAAAATGACAGAAACGCCATCAGGAATCAGGGTGATGGAAGGTTCCGGTTTATGCAAAATTTCGATGGCCTGACAAAAGGCATCGGAAAGAGAATTGCTATAAATAAGGTGCAGGGCTTCTACCACCTCTCTGGGAGCATCGCTTACCAGAATTACAGTGTGGTCCAGAAGAATCTGACAGAAAATCTGGGACTGCCACTGATCCGGAATCGTTTCAGTCTGTGCGCGGGAAAGTATGTCATCGAGAATTTTCTTGGTATCTGGCTCACGGGCAAAGGTCTGGAAGAAATCCTGACCGCCATGTCCGTCACAGCAGCTGGAAAGCATAATAATGACACCACCTTTTTTGCAGGAGGCAGCAGCTGTGGTCATTCCCTTGACACTCTGGTAGATATTCTGATCAAGAGGATAGCCGCCGTTGGAAGTGATTACAATATCTGAGAAAACTGGTTTGCGGCGGCACATAGAAGATAAAAAGGCAACGCCGGCTTTATGGGCTGTATCAATGTCACCGGCTACTGCGCCGATAATTTCCTTATTCTGGTTCAGGATCACATTCAGGATAAAGCGGATTCCAGAAGCTTTGGCAGCAAAGAGCATATCTTCATGAACAGGATTTCCTTCCAGAATGCCTGAGATGGAATGAGGATCATGAATATTGCAGGCCGCATGATTGTACATAATGGTTTTTCTGGAGGCAACACCAGGAAGGATGCTTTTTCGGCCGCCAGAGAAACCTGCAAAGAAATGCGGCTCAATAAATCCCTCAGCAATCAGAATGGTAATTTGTGCATCCGGATTGCCCTTTCGGATTTCCTGTAGAAGAAGCGGCATAGTGATCTGGCTGAGCATGGGGCGGGTGTGGTCAGAGGTGATGACCGTAACGGTTTTGCAGCCCTTGGCGAGAACAGAAAGCTCGGTGATATCATGTGGATTTGCCAGTGCATATTTGACGGTTTCCTCCGGTCCCAGAGGTGGCCTGTAAGAAGACAGATCGTATTCGATGACAGCCTGAATACAGATTTCTGGAAGACTGGCAGTCTGAGTTGTTTTTCCATATGGAAAAGAGTATGTATATAACGGATAAAAAGGAGAGAGTGCGATATGTTTATGAATGTAGAATTAATGGTCGATGAAAAATTGATTCGAGGAGATGTCAGAACTCCAGAGGGAGACGGGCCATTCCCAACCGTGTGTTTTTAGCATGGATTCTGCGAGGACCGGATTGGTATTATGAGGCTACATGAGCTTTTTGCAAGAAAGTGTGTGGAAAACGGAATTGCCTGTGTGAAATTTGATTTTTACGGTTGTGGAGAGAGTGACGGCGATTTTTCTGAGATGCGTTATCTGGATGAGATTGAGTAGGTAAAGGCAATTTATAATTGGACAAAAGAACAGAGCTGGTGTGATCCGGATAATCTTTATCCGGTAGGACACAGCCTTGGCGGAGCAATTACTTGAGATTATCCCAGGATCCAATCATCAATTTAGTTCGGTTTCATGGAAAAATCAGGTGTATGATTGCAGTATCGAATATTTGAAGAAAAAAATTGCAGAGTAGAATTAAATGGGGATTCTGGGCTTATGAGAATGGTGGTATTAGACGGATATACTGAAAATCCAGAGGAGCATCATCGGAAAAGCGAATATTGAAAAAATGAAAGATGGTGTGATCATCATCAATAACAGTCATTTGTTATAGTTGCTATGGATCAGGATGAAGAGGAAAGGCCGCAAACACACGCGGCTTCTCCTCTTCATTTTCTTTTGTTATGAATTTGGTAACGTGTTTTTTCCTGCTGGGCTTTTGAGCAGGCGGTATCCTTCTATCGTCTTGCGGTGGTGAATTATATAGGTTTTCATGATAAAGGCATGCTGTTAGCAGGCGGCTGCGGAAACACCAACGGCGAACCAAAGATTGAACGCACAGGTTATCTGCAAAAAGCCTTTGAATTCGGAAAACAGATATATCCGGAAGAATTAAACACAGATCAATAATCAAATTTTCCGTCGTTCTTTTCTTCCAGTGCTTTGATCAGATTGTAAGTCATTTCATTATAAGGGCATTCCACGCCAACCTCTTTTCCCATGCGGATCAGGGCACCGGAAAACATATCAATCTCGGTATGTCGGTGTGCATCAAGATCCTGCAGGGTGGAATAGCGCTGGGACGGAAGCCATTTGGCGGCTTTAAATTCATCTGTTAAGGGAATGCCCTTTGCATTGGCTACCAGGACAACCTCATGGCGCATTCTGCGCATAATGGCATCTGCATAGATGCTGTCATCATAAACTCCGATGCCGACACCAAGAATGGCCTGAGGCAGATTGCGGGAAACATTTAAGCCGAATTTATCCCACATATCTAGCAGGATATCATCACTTAAATGAAGAGTAACCGGTGTGTCAGCAAAAATCTCCGCAATAGCAGCAAGCCTTGGATCCTGGCAGGCAGGCTGGTTCGGGATTCCGATGTAGATTCCGTTGTAGCCTTTTGGAAGTGAAAAATGAATGGAATTTCCGATTCGATGGGAGGCAATGCGGATCAGAGAGTAAATCATATGCTCCATGCCGATGCGCTGACCAATGAGCTCCTCACTGTCGACACCGTTTAGGAGGCTGACCACCATGGTATGTTTATCAGTGATGGTCTCGATATCCGGCAGAGAATCGCGAAGCTGGGTGTATTTTGTACAGACAAACAGAAGATCCACACCATGGGCTTCGGCCGGTGTTTTTATATGAAGAGAATAGACTTTGTCATTGATATTCAGGCCATTTTTGGCGAGACGGTCTTTTCGTTCCCCATCTGCGATGACCCAGAGATTTTCTTTATACTTGTCGGAAAGTCCCATAACCAGGTAGGAACCTACTGCGCCTGCGCCCAGAATGGCGATGGTGCGGATATGCTGATTCATAATTGTGTGCCTCCTCTTATCAGTTTTCATCAGAGTATGATAATGATTTTACTATATAGCATAATGCATAAAAAAACAATTGCGAATTTGGGCAGGATGGAAAATGTGAAAAACATGAAATTTTCAAATACTGTAATTTATGTATGTAATAATTGAAAACTGCATTGCTATCATGTATAATGAGGCGTAAAGAAAGGGCGGAGAATTTCTTCGCCCTTTCAAATTAGACGGTTTAGAAGGTGAGCATATGCATAAATTTCTGCGAAGCATTGGCTTTAGCACATATAGAAAAAAGCGTGATATCGAAAAGCTTCTGGCATCATTGATCCCATCTGCCAAATGGCGCCGGATCCAGTTGGATGAAGAAACCAATCTCTGTGAACTGCGGGCTGAGGTGGCACCTGGTATGGGAATTGTCATGATGGGTGAGATGGATGAAGAGGGCGCCTTTCAGTGCGAATATTACTATCCTTATCTGAATTCCTCGGATGTTTCTTCTACAACGGACTGCTCGATTCAGCGGCATACGGAAAAAGAGACTTACGCGGGATTGCTCGATGAATACCGTGTTGGAATCTCTCTGATTTTCTATCTGGGAAACTGTTATGAGTACCGTGAGCGCAAGGCAAAGCGTATGCCTCGGACGACAGAATCTGTGAATCTGACCGGTCTGGCTATTGAGGGGAAGGTTCTGCTTCCACTTCACAAAACCAGAAAGCAGATTGAGATGGCGAAGGTGGCGGCAAGAGACCGTAATAACCTGTTAGAGGCAGCGAAGAAAGGCGATGAAGATGCCATGGAAACGCTGACAATTGAGGACATTGATCTGTACTCCCAGGTTTCCAGACGTGCCATGAAGGAAGATCTGTACTCTATTGTGGACTCCAGCTTCATGCCCTGCGGCATCGAATGTGACCAGTATTCTATTATCGGTGAGATCACCGGGATTGAGATCAGGGAAAACCGGGTAAGCGGTGAAATGGTTTATGACCTGACTATCAGCTGCAGCGATATGCTTTTCCATGTAGGAATTGCCCAGAAGGATCTGATGGGCGAGCCAAAGGTAGGACGCCGCTTTAAGGGACAGATCTGGATGCAGGGAACGGCAAAATTTGCAGAATCGTAGGACTTGCTATTTTGCGAGATTTTTGTTATTCTATATAAGTACATTTCGCGTACGATGTTCTCATAGTTAAATGGATATCAGATGATTCATCACGAAAGTGATTGAGTTCATAAAATTGGTCGCCGTGACCGAAAAGGCTGAAAAAGCCCGAGAATACGGCATTTGTTCCCATAGTTAAATGGATATAACAAGCGCCTCCTAAGGTTGCGTTACAACGGTCACCTCAAAAAAATTAAATAAGGGATTGCAGTTCGACTTTGGTCGGGCTGATAATCATATATCAGACACGTCCATATAGCTCAGCTGGATAGAGCACACGCCTCCTAAGGTTGCGTTACAACGGCCACCTCAAAAAAAACTAAATAAGGGATTGCAGTTCGACTTTGATCGGGCTATAATCATATATCAGACACGTCCATATAGCTCAGCTGGATAGAGCACACGCCTCCTAAGCGTGGGGTCGGAGGTTCAAATCCTCTTATGGACGCCAGTGAACAACGCCGAAAGCCTTTGTTTTCAAGGGTTTTCGGCTTTTCTTATATAAAAAGCTACGAAAAAGCTCTTTCACTGTATGAGATAAAATTCTACTCCAAAATTTGATTTTTGACAACCCCTCCAGAATCGAACGGTTGTTATAAGACAAAATCGCCAGCTAATTTTTAGCAGAAAACGGGCTGTTCTTGCTAATGAAAATGCCCTTCCTGCTAATCAGCCCCAAAATCGTGCCAAAAATCCAGCTAATCAAAAAAGGCGGATGTTTTGAATACCATGCAGTTATAGCAGATAAAATTAAATATCGTTATGTACATAGAGCGTCTATTTGCCCCGCATTGGGGATGGATAGGCGCTCTTTTTTTATGCCCAAACCCATGGGCAAATACAAGAGATTGGAGGTGTTTTATTTGAGCAAGCCTGTTTATACCGCAGACAAGCCGAGCGACTGTCATTACTGCTACTTCTGGACGAATGGCAGAAAGGGCTGCCGTCTGGGTAGAAATAATT
>ERZ773142.604-NODE-604-length-28735-cov-10.1472_pt1 | contig 28735 bp, 20 predicted proteins | sample MGYA00580853_ERZ773142 | MGnify/ENA primary metagenome ERZ773142 (study PRJEB29015, sample SAMEA2737862) | human gut metagenome | biome: human gut; feature: human-associated habitat; material: faeces | place: China | collected 2012 ... | reverse complement strand
AGGGGAAACAATAGGCGGCGGAGCGAATGAAGTACAAAATTCCACCGCATCTGCGATTCTGTAGGCCCTCCCCGGAACTTTGGACCCTTTCGTGCTATTCCCTTAAATTGCTAGTTTGTTTCACCTGCCGGCTTGGTCCCCAGTGTGATCTGGACGGTACGCTCTACATACTGTCCGTTCTCCAGGGACTGGACGGTTAAGTTCACGGTGTCGCCTCCCTTGTAGTAGGTCAGCATATCCTTCAGATCTGCCATAGTGCGGACGGTCTGGCCGTCAAACTTGGTGATGATATCCTTTTCTCTTAAATCAGACTTGGAAGCAGCACTGTCTTCTACGATCTTGTATACATAGATACCTCTCGGCATGCCATACATGCTTGCTGCGGTCTCATCAATATTCTGACCCTGGATTCCCAGATAGCCCTGGTCTGCCTCATCGACTGCGACACGGGTCTTCTTGTTCATCAGCTCATTGATGATATCCTGTGCCTGTGAGATTGGGATCGCGTAGCCCATGCCCTCTACCTCAGTAGAAGAATATTTGGCTGCATTGATGCCGATCACCTCGCCCTTCATATTTAACAGAGCACCGCCGCTGTTGCCAGGGTTGATGGCTGCATCGGTCTGGAGCAGAGTGCGGGAAGTCTGGTCCTCAGCCTTCACCTCACGATTTAAAGCGCTGACATAACCAACGGTTACGGACTGTCCGTAGCCAAGGGCATTGCCAATGGCAATAACGCCCTGGCCTACCTTTAACGCATCGGAATCACCGAGGGTTGCAACCTTGATCTGGCTCATGGTGTCAGACGGGATGTCCTTTAACGGAATGGCAATAACAGCCAGGTCGGTCTCGGAGTCCGTGCCCTTAATTGCCGCACTCACCTGGGAATTATCAATGAAGGTAACCGTCAGTTCCTTGGAATCCTCGACCACATGATTGTTGGTCACGATCAGAAGCTCCTCATCGTTCTGGCCCACAATAATACCGGAACCGCTGCTCGGAACCTCTACGGTCTGACTCGGTCCGAACCAGGTCTGCTGCTGCATAACCATAGTGTTGTTGATGGCAACAACAGATGGCATTGCCTTTTCAACGATGGAGGAAACATCGGTCTGGATTGCGGAAGTAACCGGTGCACCGGAGGTCGTGCTGCTACCGTCATCTGACGGTTCTACCTTTACCTGTGCCTGGGTCTCAGTCTGGCCGATGGTCGTATACTGCCCTTTCAGGTACTCACCTGTGGTATTTACCGCAAACATCGTACCTCCGGCAACGGTGCCAAACAGAACGGCTGCTGCGGTAACACCGGCAATTTTTCCTGCCATGCTGCGTCCGCTGCGTTTTGCATGTTCCGGTTTCTGATGGGACTCATGAGAAAATTCCGGCCTGCGCCAAGCCCAGCCTCCGGTTGTATGATGCTGGTCCTGGTTCTGGGAATCTGCCTGCTGGCCGCCTCCCTGAGCGGAAGCCTGTGCATTCCAGGAAGCTGTGCTGCCCTGGCTGCTGTTCTGCGGAGCGGACTGCCATGCATTTGTGCCCTGACTTTCATTCTGTGCAGCAGACTGCCATGTGCTGTTGCTCTGGCTGCCTCCCTGTGATGCGGACTGCCATGTGCTGCCCTGGCTGGTCTGTGCGTTCACACCGCCTGCTTTCTGCCATGCTCCGTTATCGCCACTGCCCTGGCTGCTTTCTCCGGCTGCGCTCCGCCATGTTTCACTGCTACTCTGGCCGCTCTCCGCAGCGAAATGCTGCTCTCTTCTGACCTCCTGGGTTTCTGTGTTCCGGGATTCGTTGCTGCGGTATTCCATATGTTCATCGTTGCGGTCATTGTAACCTGCTTCCGAATTATTTCTGTTTTCTCTGTCTTCTTCGTACATCATGATGATCTCCTTTCTGTACTTCTTTTCCTTAACTCTGTAAAGAACTATAACAGAGAAATGTGTTGCAATTGTGTTCCCTTTGCAATTTAATTGTGAACATCTGCCATAAGTGAAAATAATAGAAAAAGGATCGAAAACCGGCAGCTTCTGAACTGCTGATTTTCGATCCTTGTCTTTCTTTCGCATTTCGCGCTCTATACCGCGCTTACTGTCCCGGTGCTGATACTGGTCCGGATCCGGATGAAGAGCTGCTTCCGTTTCCGCTTCCGGACGGTCCTCCGGATGAAATATTTCCGGAGCCTGCGCCGGTCGGCGTTGTGGAATTGCTTCCCGGATGAGAAGCTGCGCTGGTCGGTGCCGTACTGCTTCCCGGATGAGATGCTGCTGTCGGTACCGTACTGCCGGAACCGGATGTCATACTCTCGCCGGTGCTGCCCGGATGCGCTGCTGGCGTAGTCGGCGTTGTACTGCTTCCCGGATGAGATGCTGCGCTGGTCGGTGTCGTAGTGCCTGTATGGCCTGAGGAGGTGGTCTCCGTACTGCTTCCCGGATGGGATGCAGAGCTGCTTTCCGTGGTACTTCCCGGCCGGTCTGTCACCTTGGTATCCGCGATACCGGATTCACTGGCGGAGGTCTCGTTGTTCTTATGGTTATTGCGGCTTTCCGTTTCTACCGGATTGCCATTTGCATCCGTCTCCACTGCAGTCGTGGAAGCGTGACTGCTGGAAATCGTCTCATCCTTTACCAGGAAGCCGTCTGCATCGGTCTCGTATTTTACATACTTGCCATCCGCATCGGTTTCCAACTTAAGCTTCCTGCTGACCTTCTTGCCGTTTTTGTCGTACTCGTATACCGTCTGATAACCTTCCTCGTCTTTCGACTTTTCAGAAGACTTCTTGGAAGCTGCCGTGGTTTTCTGCGGCTGCACCACACCGTCGCCGGTTCCTACATTACCGACAAACTGGCCTTCCTTATAGATACCAGTGTCGGAAGAAATCTTTGCGCTGATCTTCTTGACGGTCTCAGATGGCGTGTAGCTTTCATCGCCGAACAAAAACTTGTGCAGCTCAATGACGTTGCTCTCCAGCGTTGCCGGAACAACCACGGCACCCTTCTTGCCCATGTTCGCGTCACCGCGGGCCTGCGGGAATCCGGTAGTCTCGCCCAGATGGAACTTGTTGATGTTCTTTGCGTTGCTTACCAGATCATCGACCCAGACACTGGTAGACACCTGCGGGAACACGGTTCCGATCAACGTATACAAGGTCTGGAAGTCAGCCTTTTTCGCTTTTTCAAAGGCCTGGGCAATGATCTTACGCTGACGCTCGGTACGCGCGTAGTCCGTATCCATCAGACGGAGACGTCCGTACGCTACAGCCTGGACACCATCCAGATGGTTCATGCCTGCGTGAGTCAGCTGGTGGGAACCGATACCGGTTGCTTTTACAGTTTCCGTAATAAAGGAGTTAATATAGTAGAACTCCGCCTTGCTCAGCTCAATGTCAACACCGCCCAGAACATCAATGGCATTGGCTACTGCCTTCCAGTTAAAGGTCATGTAATCCTGGATCTGCAGATCCAGGTTGCGGTTCAGGGCTTCGACGGCCTGCTTCGGTCCTCCTACAAAGTAAGCCTGGTTGATCTTGGTATAGGATCCCTTATCGTTGATATTTAAGTAAGAATCACGGTATACCGATACCAGCTTGATCTCGCCGGTATCCCGGTTGATATTGCAGAGGATGATAACATCTGAGTTTGTAGATTTCTCGATTGCGTTGTCACGGGCATCCACACCAAAGATGGCAATGGTCCAGTAGCCCTTCATGTTCTCTTCCGCATCCATCGCAATGTCGTTTGTCTTGATCTCGCTGATCTTAAACTCCTCCGAGCGCTGGATCTGTGACATCATACGAGCCATGAACGCATAGCTGAAAATAGCAACCAGCGCGATACACTCTGCCACGATCATGGCAATGATACGGCGTCTGCGCTTTTTCTTTGCCTCGCTCTGTCCGAAATCAGAACGGCTGCTGCGCCGACCGTTTCCGCCGGTCGTCCTTCCGGCTGCTGCTTCCCGTACCGCACGGCTGCCTGCGGTTTCCCGCGCTGCACTGCTGCGCACATCCGGTCCCTTGCTCCGGCTGGATGTTTCCCGGGGCTCCTCCTGCTTTGGCTGCTTCGGGATCGCATGGATACGGGAATCCCCCATCACATCCAGCTCCCGCTCTGCTGCCTCCTGGCGTTTTCTCTGGCGGCTCTCCCAACGCTCCCGCTCGGACGCGTATCCGCCCTCCTGCCCGGACGAAACACCGGCTGCCGTATCCCGCATGCGTGGGTTGCGTCTGCTTCTCCGCTCTGTACTGCGCTCTAACTCATCGTCAAAATCGTGACTCATGTTTTGTACCTCATTCTCATTCCTGCCTGCTCCGGCGACCGGGTCAATAGGCGTTCTTATTAATAAAGCCTTTGAAAAATGTCAGAAACAATATCTTAAAATCAAATCCCAAAGTCCAGTTTTCAATGTAATAAAGATCGTGCTCGATCCGCTTGGTGATGGATGTATCGCCACGGTAGCCATTCACCTGCGCCCACCCGGTCATACCCGGACGTACCTGATGCTTGATCATGTAACGCGGGATCTCTTCCTTGAAGCGTTCTACAAAATATGGACGCTCCGGCCTTGGTCCCACCAGGCTCATGCTGCCAAACAGCACGTTGAACAGCTGCGGCATCTCGTCGATGCTGGTCTTGCGGATCACCCGGCCGATGGGGGTCACCCTTGGGTCGCGCTTCGTGGTCCATTCACTCTTTTCTTTTTCCGGTGCCTGCACCTCCATGGAACGGAACTTGTACATCTTAAACGGACGGTTATGCAGTCCCACCCGCTCCTGGCAGTAGATCAGCGGCCCCGGGGAGGTCAGCTTGATCAGGATAGCCGTAAGCAGCATGATCGGCGAAAACAGGATCAGGGCCACAATGGCACCAAAAATGTCGATTGCCCGTTTCATGGCCGCATTCAGCGGATCATTCAGCGGGACACGGCGGATGTTGATGACCGGAAGCCCCTGCAGATCCTCTGTATAAGGCTTTGTCGGGATCACCTTGTTGTAGTCCGGAATAAATTTGGTATGCACACCGGACTTTTCACAGACCGCTACGATCTGCTCCAGACCACCGTACTCCTTCAGGCTTAAGGTAATGGCAATTTCATCCAGACGGTTCATGTCCAGGATCGGCTTTAAATCCTTCATGGTTCCGATCACCTTGATGCCGCGGTAGTTATAGCCCCACGGCTTGTGGTCATCCAGAATGCCCCGCACCCGGTAGCCCCACTCCGGATTGGCCAGCACGCGGTCAATATAGCCCTCCGCCGCGCGGCTGTAGCCTACCAGAATGATATGCTTCTGATTGTATCCCTTTGCGCGCATGGAGCGTAGCACGGTACGAATCAGATTTCGTTCCAGCGTCTCCGCTGTAATATTGGTCAGGAAGAAGCCGGCCATCAGTCTGGCTGAGAATTCCCTCAGGTATGGATTTTTTCTTCCTAAATAGAGGATTGTTCCAAAGAGGAACAGTCCGATGATATTGGCCTTGCAGATGTTGGCAAATTCCTGTCGTCTGCCCTGCACCCGCTTTGGCGTAAACAGATGAAAGACGGTATACAAAAGCAGATAGACCGGTATGATCACCACCAGGACCCGCATGTAAAACCAGGTCGGCAGGATACCAGCCTCAGGATCTGCTCCGAACAATCCGCTCTTCAGTGTAATAAACCAGCTGAATACATAGGCGGCTGCGATCACCAGTGCATCCAGAAGCACATGCAGCCGGTTCAGTCTGGTCTGATTATCTTTTATCATATGGTCCACCTTTATCTCTGAAATACTGTTTTCAAAATTACCAAAACAGCAACGGATCTTGCCGGCTTCCCATTTCAGGATAGTCCCCCGGCAGTATAATGGAATCGTAACGATTATACACGAATTTTCTGGATCGAAATATTAAATTTCTCTTAACTTTTCGCCGGTCCGGCCATTTTTTTCCGGATCTGGCGTCTGGAAAACTCATAAATATAGAGCGCTGCTCCGTAGATCAGCTCCCATTCGATGGCAAGATAGTTGTGAAAATTCTCTTTCCGGTACGGAACCTTCCGGGTCTTTTTTACGGTTTTGATGCCCTCTAAAACTCCGGCCACGTAATCCTTCTCAAAGCCCAGCTTCTTAAAGAAGCAGTATTTCCCGGCAATCCCCGCGGCGATCGGGATGCTGTTGATCAGAAGCTGCGGTGCCGGCATGTTCTTGTAATTTAAGTACACGTTGTTGCGGGCAGCCAGCTTCACCTTAAAGGAATTGTACTTAGAGCCGCTGGTGCCGCTTCCCACATGGAACACCTTCGCAGACGGGCAGTATAAATTATAGTATCCCGCAATCTTGGCCCGGTATCCCACATCGATATCTTCCAGATACGCAAAATGCATCTCATCGAAATAACCGATTTTCTCAAAGATCTCCCGGCGGTAAATCGCTGCTCCGGCACAGGCAGAAAAGATGTGGCACGGACGGTCATAGCGTTCGATTTCCTGTCCCACGCCCCTCTGGTAAGCCCAGCCCATGATGCTGTACATATCGCCGCCATCATCCATCAGCTCCTTATGGTAAAGCTGGATCATCTTCGGACTGACGGAAAAGATCTTCGGAGAAGCTTCTATGGCCTTTAACAGCTCGCCCACATACTCCGGCTCTGCCTCGGTATCGTTATTTAAAAGGATCACATAGGGTGTTTTTGCTGCCTTGATCCCCACATTCACCGCGCCGGAAAAGCCGGTATTGGTCTCCAGGAATATGGACGGAAGCCCGTGCTCCTTCAGCCATTCTACACTGCCGTCGGTGGAGCCATTGTCCACCACCAGCAGCTCAAAGTCACGGCAAAGCTGCTTATCCAGGGCAGCCATGCACGGCTCCATGAACTTTAAGCCGTTGTAATTCGGAATCACGATCGTTACTTTTTTCATGCGTCTTCCTCCAGCTTACTGCTCTTTGATCTCAGGCAGCTTGTACGGCTCGCCGATCTTCTCTTTTAAGAGATCCCGCAGGGAGAAATCGGACTTGCGCAGTGTCAGGTTCGGGTTGTAATACGGATCGCCGTTCTGTAAAATATCCGGCCAGCGCTTTGCCACCAGGGCCCACTCGCGGTTGAAGCGTGCCACCTTCTCCGGTGTATCCTCCAGTCCGCGGGACTTGGACTCGTAATGATGCATCACCGCGTACGGCGCGTAAACCACCAGATAACCGGCCGCGCGCACCTTTAAGCAGAAATCCACATCATTGAAAGCCACGGCCAGCTCTTCGGTCAGACCGCCTACCTCTTCAAACACGGATTTTTTCACCATCAGGCAGGCTGCTGTCACGGCACTGTAATCCTGGGCGCACATAGCGCGGTGGAAATAGCTGTTCTCCGCCTCATGCAGACCGATAAAGGTATGGCCTGCCACGCCGCCAAAGCCGATCACCACACCGGCATGCTGGATGGTGTCGTCCTCGTAAAGCAGGCGCGCGCCCACAATACCGACCTCTTTTCGCTGGCAGAAGCCCAGCATTTCCTCAAACAGGCGCGGGGCAATGATCTCGGTATCGTTGTTTAACAGCATCAGGTATTCGCCCTTCGCAAAGGTCGCGCCAAAGTTGTTGATGGCGGAATAGTTGAACTCCCGCTCCCAGCGCACCACCCTCACCTGCGGAAACTCCTTCTGGATCTTCTCGTAATAGGCAAAGGTCTCCTGCTCGGTGCTGTTGTTCTCCACCACAATAAACTCCAGGTTTTTATAGGTAGCCCGCTCGATGATGGAACGGATGCACAGGTCCAGATCCACGCTGTGGTCCTTGTTCGGGATGATCACGGACACCAGCGGGTCGCCCTGGATTTTAAAGGTGGTATGGTAAATGCCGTAGTCCACACCCTTCTCCACCTTCTCTGCCAGAATGCCGCAGCGCTCATAATGGGCCATGATGGCTCTTGCACCTGCCTCAAAGGCGTACAGCTTGCTCTCCGGGTTGCTGGCCGTGGATTCCTGGTGACAGCGCCAGTGATACAGCACCTTCGGGATATGACAGATTTCCTTCGCGTTCTCGGTACAGCGGAAGATAAAGTCATAATCCTGCGCGCCGTCAAACTCATGGCGAAAGCCGCCCACCCGGTCTAACAGGGCTCGTTTTACCACAAATAAGTGACAGATATAGTTGACGCTGGTTAAGAGATCCGGGTTAAAATCCGGCTTAAAATGCGGGTCGAACAGCGCGCCTCCGTCCATATCCAGCTTATCCTCATCGGAATAGATCACATCGCAGTCCGGATGCCCGTTGATGGTCTTTGCCACCTCATAGAGCGCATGCTCCGGGATGGTGTCGTCATGGTCGGCCAGAATGATGAAATCTCCCTTCGCCATCCGGAGGGCCGCGTTGGTGTTGCCGGAAATACCAAGGTTATCTCCCAGCTCCGACACATGGAAGCGGCTGTCCTTTCTGGTGTACTCTGCCATGACGCGGCTCACAATCGCGCCCTCACCCTTCGGGCTTCCGTTGGCCACGCATACCTCCCAGTTTCTGTAGGTCTGGGCCAGAATGGAGTCCAGCATCTCCCGCAGATATTTCTCCGGTGTCCTGTAGGCCGGAATGACGATGGATAACAGCGGCTCATACGCGAACCTTGTCTCCCGCTGGGCGGCCAGCTCCTCCTCCTTCGGACGGGTCAGCTCATACCACTCGCCATAGTCATAGTCGTTGTCCAGCCCCTGCAGCTTGTGGCGGGATTTTAAGAGCAGAGCCTTTAAGCCGTGCTTCTTTCCAAACTCCAGTGCCACATGCACCGTCTCCATATTCATGAGATCTCTGATCTTTTCCATGCGCTTGTGCGCCACGCTGGCGCGCTTTGCGATCAGCTCCTCATTGTATTTCACCCGGGCGGTCCTGCCGTCGCAGCGGATGACCAGCCAGTAATCCGCGCCGCGCTCATATGGGAACTGAATGTCAAAGCCATAATCACGGTCATAGACCTGCTTGTAATAGATCTGGCTCACATCGTCCCGACGAGTTGCCACGCATTTGATCTCCAGCGGCTTTTTGTTCTGGTCCAGGACCTCAAATTCCGCTTTGGACTCCGGTGTTTTTCCGATGACCCATCCGTTTAACTGAATGGAATTTTCCCGGATCCTTACCACATCAATCTTGTATTTCATGAAATTATTTCTCCTCGAAGTTCAGACGTTCTTCTTCCACAACAAGCGGACGGTGCATCACACGCTGGTTGATGGAAAGGACATACTCGCCCACCATACCGATAAAAAAGATCTGCACCGATCCCAGAAACAGCATTCCGATGAGCATCGGCGCCATGCCTGCCGGAAAACGGTCCCACCAGATCAGCTTCATGACCAGGTAAACGATGGCTACCACCATGCTTAAGAAGGCGCTGATGGCCCCCACAAAGGTTGCCAGGCGCAGACCTGCCTTCGTATAGGAGGTCACACTGAGCATGGCCGCATCGTACAGACGGTAGAAATTGTTGTGGGTCTTTCCTGCCCGGCGTTTCGGCTGCTCGTAAGGGATTTCCTTGCGCTTATAGCCAAGCTCTGCCACGATGCCCCGCAGAAACGGAGTCGGGTCATCCAGGTTCCGTAAAACCTCAATAAAGTCTCGGTCATAAAGCCCGGAGCCGGTAAAATGCTCGATCTGCTCCACGTCAGACAGCCGCTTGATGGTCTTATAATAAAAGCTTCTGAGGGCATACATGATCTTGTTTTCCTTGCTGCTGGTCTTAATGCCGATGACGATCTTGTAGCCCTCCTCCCAGGCCTTCACATATTTCGGGATCATATCCACCGGATCCTGGAAATCTGCCACCATCTCAATGACGCAGTCTCCGGTCACCTGCAGCATGCCGTAATACGGAGAATTGAACTGTCCGAAATTGCGGGCGTTGAAAATTGCCTTGATCTTCGGGTTCTCTGCGCAGAGCCTGCGCAGGATCGGGCGGGTTTCATCGGTTGAATCATTGTCGATGAACACCAACTCGTAGTCGTACTGAGGCAGATCCCGTGTCAGGGTCTCCAGCACTGCCTTGCTGATGGCCTCTACATTTTCCTGTTCATTGTAGCAGGGGATCAGCACACTGATCTTTTTCATAATCATTTCCTTCCAAAGTTGTATATTGTTTTCTTATCCAAGCATCCGCCGGATCCCCTCCGCAAAGGAGATCTGCTCCTTCCAGGTTCCACCGGTCAGCCTCCTGAGGTTTTCATTGACCGGACAGATGGAGAGTGCCCCCTCCTTCGCCTGGACAAAGCTTCCGTATTCCAGATTTCCATTTCCACCGCAGAGACTGTGGATCTCCTCCACAAAATCCCGCAGCACCCGGGTATCCTCCGAAGCCACGTTCACCGCATGGCACTCGCCCCGGTGGCTGTCGCTGTAACGGTACAGCTCCACCACAGCGCGGGAGGCATCCTCAATGTCCATAAAATTCCAGCGGTGGCGGCAGGCGCTTAAGGAGACGGTCTTTCCCTCCGGCAGCTCCCGGGTCAGCGTGGAAATGATGGACCACGGATGATCTCCTTTTCCGTAAACACTGAAAAACCGCAGATGATAGTAAGTCAGCTGCAGCTCCCGGCATAACTGCTTCGCCTGTTCAAAGAAAGCCAGCTTTGCCTTTCCGTATTCATTGACCGGATGGCAGTCCATGGACTCCTCCATGGTGCCGTCGGCCGTGATCCCGTACTCCACACGGGAGCCGGCATCCATAAACACCTGACATCCCAGAAGTCCTGCCGCCTCCATGCAGCGCAGGGAGCCGTCAATGTTTAACTTCTGTACCGCGGGAGAATCGATCTCCTGGCGGTTCACGCCGCGCCACGCAAAATGTAAAAACGCGTCGGCATGGCCGATCTGCGGCACACACTCCACCGCCTGATCCATCTGTGCCGGGATCCGGTGCAGATGCTCATGAACCGGAAGACAGTCTGTTTTCTGAGACTCCGGGCGCACCAGGCAGTATACCTCTGCGCCTGCCTCCAGAAAACGCTTCGCCACATGGCTTCCGATAAAACCGGTGGCTCCGGTCATCACGATCCGTTTCCCTGAAAGCTCTGTCATAGTTCCTCCATCCCTGCGTCCTCTCCGCGGCCTGGATCTGCCGCAGAGCTCCGCCTGTGCTTCTATAAGTGTTCGATCCGGTTAGTGCGGAGTGTCATAATCTCCACCTTTCCGCCGAACCTTGTCTTTATGATTCCCGCAATCTCATCGGTATAACCCGGTGCCACAATGAGCACCGCATCCACCGGTTCCTCAAAATAATGATCCGGCGGCACGATCGGCACATGGGAGGCCGGCGCAAACCGCCCCTGCTTAAATGGGGCAGAATCAATGATATAGGCCAGATGCTTTCCAAGCTCCGAAGTCGATGCCAGGGTAAAGCCCTGATGGCTGGCACCCCACATGGCAAGACGTTTGCCTTCCCGGGCCAGACACCCGGTCAGAGCGCGCACCTCGGCAGTTACAATCTCATGGCCTTCCATCAGAGGGGCGATGATGCCGGCATCTGCTCTGGCACAATCTGCCACAACTTTCCGGTCATCCGCACTTTCGGCAGATGCCTCTGGCATTGCCGTCTTGCGCACGATCATGGACAGGGTATCGCGGTTGATCATTTCCTCCTCGAGCACCGCAAAGCCGCAGTGGTTCAGCAGCGCCCGCAGCGTATCGAAGGTGTAATAGGCAATGTGGTCCCGGATCAGCTCGTAATAGCTGCCCTTCTCCAGGATATATTCCAGGCTCGGCACCGTCACAAGTCCCATGCCGTCCTCTGCCAGATTGTTCCAGATGGCCTTCAGCATGATATCCGGTCTTGGCTGATGCTCTAAAAAGTTAAAGGATAAAAATACATCAAAGGGCTTCTCCGGCACACTCCAGCCGCTCTCCGGCAGCATGGAGGCCTCCGGGGAATGACCGAAATGCTGATCCTCCCGCTCCGGAAATTCTCTCCAGACATGAAGTCCCTCCTTCTGCGCAGTCTCCACCAGATCTGCTCTGTGCTCCATTCCGTAGATTTCCACCGGAAACTCCTGCAAGAATTTCAGGAACTCTCCCCGTCCGCAGCCGGCCTCAAAAAACGTTTTCCCCTCCAGATGGTAGGTCTCGATCAGGTGGCGGTACTGGGTGGTACGCAGCTCCCGCATGGTAGAAGACCCGCCGCCTGCCCGGATCACATCCCGGTAATAGGGCACCGGATCACAGTCAAACTGGACCAGACCGCAGCCGCTGCACTGGCGCAGCTGAAGGGTCACTCCCTTATCCTGCTGAACGGAAGCAGCATCCGGAATATCCTGGGCAGAAGCCGGGGCAGATGTCAGCTCAAAGAGGCTTGCTTCCGGCAGAAGCTTCCCGCAGGCTATGCAATGTTTCATAAATTCCCTCCGCAAATGTTCTGGCAGGCCGCCAGGAGGTTTCCTGCAGGATCCGGCTGATATCCGGCATCAGGTCTGCCGGTCCCTCCGCGTTCTGCGGACGCTCTCCATAGCTGTAGCTTCCACGATATCCGCACAGGGCATACATTTCTTCAATGTAGCTCCGAAGCGGCCGCGTATCGCTGCTGCCAATATTGTAGACACCGGCCGGGGCTTCCGTAAGCAGGGAAACCAGGGCCGCTGCCGCGTCATCGATATAAAGAAAATTCCAGTTCTGTGTACACTCCCCAAGCTTCATGCTGCCACCATCCTGCCAGGTGCGCAGGCAGGACTGCACCAGAGACCAGGGATGGTCCCCCGGACCGTACACACTGTATATCCTCGTATGAATATACTCCATATTCTTCTGTTTGCAAAGTATTTTTGCTTTTTCGCAAAAATCCACCTTTGCCTTGCCATATTCAGACACCGGATGACAGGGCGTATCCTCCGCCACTGTCCGGTGCCAGACTCCGTACTCTGCCTGAGAACCGGTAAATAAAAAGCGGTGGCAGCCAAGCGCTGCCGCTGCCTCCACCGCATCCAGGGCATAGGTAACATTGCGCTGCTGCACATCCCGCTTTGTGCGGTTGTCGCTGCCCGCGCCATCCCAGCCAATATGGACCCAGGCATCCGCCAAAAAGCCGTGAAGCGTCCGGATCTCTGCCAGATCCAGCGGGCAGATGCTAAGACTTCCCGGAGTATTTCCGGCTTCTATCGTTTCCAGATGCTTCATGTTAGACGAAGCGGGGCGGACCACCGCAAAAACCCGGTGCCCCGCCTCCATTAATTTTTCCACTGTTGCCGCGCCGATAAAGCTTGTTGCGCCTGTTACTACGACCTGCATTATTTCATCCTCGGAATGATCATCAGTTTGTCCATCTCCTCATCCGGAAGGAATGGGGAAAGATCCTCAAGCGGCGGAGATACTAACGTACCATCCGGCAGACGCTTTGCGGAGGACTTCGGTTCAAAATTCTGGTCCATGGTAACAAAGAATTCGCAGATGACCGGCCCGTCCACAGCCAGGGTCTTTTCCACAGCCTCTGCCAGCTCCTCATTGTGATGTGCCGCAATATATGGATAGCCGTAAGCCCAGGCCAGCTTTTCCATATCCGGGAAGCTTAAGTCATGGCTGTCGGTACCGATTCCTACTAACGGCTCGCCAAAGAAGTTCTTCTGGGTCTGGCGGATGGAATGGTAGCCGCCGTTATTGATCAGGAAGATCTTGATCGGCATCCTGTGATGGATGATGGTCTGCAGCTCCTGCAGGTTCATCTGAATGCTTCCGTCACCGGTTACAAGAATAATATCATGGCGGCTGTAGCCGTCTCCCTCATGCTCCGGGTCGTGAGCTGCCATGCAGGCGCCGATCGCCGCAGGCAGGTCGTAGCCCATAGATGCGATCGCGGAATTGGATAAGAAGCGCTGTCCCTTTTTCATAATATAGCCATGTCCGCCGACCACACAGGCAGAACCATTGCCGACTACGGTGATCTGGTCCTCACTTAAGCGGCTGCTGATCGCCTCGATCACCGCGTAAACGTTCGCTTCATGATCTGGATCCGGCTTCAGCTGCTCCTTACGGATGGTAGGATATTTCTCCCGGTACATACGGCAGGTCTCACTCCAGGTCATGCCCGGCAGGCCCTCTCCACCGTCAAATACCGGCTTTTTATCGTATTCCTCCCGAAGAACCGCTGCCATGGTTTCCATCAGATCCTTTGCGTCCGCATGGACCGGCATATCCACATGTACACTCGGCTTCTTTAATTCCTCCGGGTCTACATCATTCATGATCACATATGCCTCGCGGGCCCAGGTCTTGTAATTGTAGCCCACCTGGCGGATGCTTAAACGGCTTCCGACAGAAAATACCAGGTCACTGTTCTGGACCGCCAGATTGCCCGGCCGGTCACCCAGATTGCCCGGTCTGCCCACGTACCACGGACAGTCATCGTACATACAGTCATTGGCATTCCAGCCTACTACTGCCGGGATCCCCAGTCCGTCTGCCACTTCCATAAACGCGTCAAACGCTCCTGCAATACGGATTCCGTTTCCGGCGTACAGAACCGGACGTTTTGCGTTTCGGATCTTCTCGATGATCTCTTTTGCCAGTTCTCTGGAAACCGGAGCCGGAAGTACCTGACGGTGCTCGCCCTTTCCGGCATAATCCTCCGCAATGGCGTGAGGCGGCTCTACCACACTGGTTCCCTCCGTTCCATGCACGCCTGCAAGGACCGCTTTCTTTTCTTTCTCCTCGGTTGCTCCCGCAAATACGGCTGCGCCAGAGGTATGATCCAGCTCTACGGTATGCAGGGCCCATCCGGTGCCGCCCGCCTCATAATCTGCGGCATCAAAGCCGACCAGCTGTTCTGTGTCTACATACGCGCCCTGCACATCCAGCGGAATGTCCAGCCAGGCCGGACCCGGACGTCCGGAGTAGGCCAGATAAATAGCCTTTTCCAGACAGTAGCGGATGCGTAGCGGGTCAATGACCATCTCGCTGTACTTTGTCATGCAGTCAATGGATTTCACAATATCAAATTCCTGGTCACCCATAGCGCGGATGCCCACGCCGGACCAGCGGGCCGTGGTGTCGTAACGGACCTGACCGGATAAGATCAGCATAGGAATGGAATCCAGCCAGCCGCCCACCACTCCAGTGATGGCATTGGTACCGCCGGGGCCTGTGGTCACACACAGCGCTCCGATCTTGTTGTGGATTCTGGCATATGCCTCTGCCGCAATGGCGCAGGCCTGCTCATGATGCTGATACAGGCAGTGCAGCCCTTCCTGGTGCCCCAGTGCATCGTTTAAATGCATGGCACCTCCCCCCGTAACCGTAAAGACCTGATTAATGCCTGCCTCTACCAGTTTCCCGGCAATGTAGTTGGATACTTTGATCTTCATTGGGAATCTCCTCCTGTTGTGTTTTGTATGAATCCTGTACGGCTCATATGCCGTTTTCTTTCTCTCCAATGCTACTAGTATACCATACATTCCCTTATCCTGCATCCCAAAATCTCGACTGGCAGAGCGTGGCTGGATTTCCAGTAACCTTCACTTTTCAAGCTGTATCAAATCCGCTATAATCACCACCGTAATGCAACTGCGGATCTTCGGCCAACGTTCCACAAGCAAAAAGGAGAAATAAAAATCATGAACAAACATTACAAATTACTGGCTGTATTATCCACCGCTGCGGCAATGTCAGCGGCAACCCCTGCACTCGCTCTTTCCATTCCGGGAAGCGTTTCCACCGTGCTGGCAGCAACCGCCGGCTGGCTGACCGAGGACGGCGAGCTCCGCTACAGAGACAGCGAGGGCTATTACCTGACCGATTCCTGGAAAAAGAAGGACGGCGAGTGGTATTACTTAAACGAGGACGGCTACATTTCCCGTTCCTGCATGATCGATGAGTATTATGTAAACGAGGAAGGACGTCGCGTGATCAACCAGTGGATCAGCGAGGCGAATGAGGACGAATGGGACTCTGATGCTCCGGACACCTACTGGTACTACTACGGAAAAGACGGAAAAAGCGTGGTCTCCAAATGGCAGGAGATTGACGGAAAAAACTACTATTTTAATGAAGAGGGCCACATGCAGACCGGCATGCTGGAGTTAGACGGCGCCACCTACTACCTTGGTGAGGAAGGCGACGGCGCCATGAAAACCGGCTGGATCGAGCTGGAAAATGAGAATGAAGAGCTGGATCAGGATACCGTATGGCATTTCTTTGACAGCAACGGACGCATGGTCATGAACCAGATCGACCGTAAGATCAACGGTTCCTGCTACACCTTCCAGAACGGTATCCTGCAGACCGGATGGTTCCGCCTGCCGGAGACTGCTCAGGCATCTGCAGACGCACAATCCGATCCTGACGCTGAGACTGCAACCGATTCCGACGCACAATCCGCTGAAATAAACAGCGCACTCCCGGCTATCGCCTCCTACCAGTTCTATGAGGAGGACGGCAAGCGCGGCAACGGCTGGTACCAGATGGAGGGAGCTCCGGAGATCAGCGAAGAGGGCGAAGCCTTCATCTTCTATATCAAGAAAGGACGCCCGTACTATGCAGCAACCGGCGTACAGGTATTTACCGTAGACGGCAGACGCTTTGGCTTCAATGAGCGCGGAGAGCTGCAGACCGGCCTTCAGAGCGTGATCACCGAGGACGGCCAGACCGCAAACTACTACTTTGGCGATGACGGTGTCATGAAGACCGGCAAGCAGACCATTTACGATGAGGATCTCGGTGAAAACCAGACCTGGTTCTTCTACACCGACGGCGGCAATAAGGGCCGTGGCTTCCACGGTGTCCGCGACAACAATGTCTATGTACAGGGACTTCGCCTGGATGCAGACCGGGACCTGCGCTATGCACCGGCACAGCTGGATGGCGTATCCTACCTGGTAGGCACCAACGGCGCCATCCAGAAAGCATCCTCCTCTTCCAAATCCGCCGCAAGACCGGAACTTGGAAACGGCTTCAAGGATGTGAAGGATTCCAACGATAAAATCTGGACCGTTGACGTAAACGGAATCATCCAGCAGTAACCCGCAAACATCATTTCATCCGTTCAAACCGGCACCGGAGCCGCTTCCCATCTGCTTTGGGCTGCGGTCCCGGTGCTTTCTTTCTATAAAAAACGCCGTTCATAACATTTTTCTTACGATTTCTCCGATTTCCTTACAATGCCGCCATGCCTCTTGTCAGCCTATACTTCGGCTGTTATAATGAATTTGCAGAGAGAGAAAGGATGATCACTATGAAGAAAAAAGCAGGACTCACCCTCATCTTAACCATCCTGTGTTTTCTGATGAGCGCATTCCCTGCCATGGCAGGTGAGTGGCACAAAACCGCAGAAGATCAATATCAATATATTAAGGACGACGGCACCAAGGCCACCGGGCTCCTGGAACTCAAGGACGGTACCTACTATCTCGATGATAAAGGCAACCGCAAAACCTCTTACTGGCTCCGCTATAAGGGCGACTGGTATTTCTTCGGTGAAGACGGACAAATGGTCACCGATTCCTGGGTTGACAATTATCATGTCAGTGAAGACGGACAGATGGATAAGATGCGTTAAGAGCAGACAAAAAACAAAAACAGCGGACGCGCCTAGTGGCGTGCATCCGCTGTTTTTGTTTTCCCTGTTTATTTCTGAATATCAAAAGTCATGTAGGTATCTGCCGGAATATCGGTCTCGTACATCGGCTCACCCTTAGCTTCATAAGCACTCTTCTCATAAATCTTTAAGTGCGTCTCACGGTCCTGGAAAAATCCGCCGAAGGTGTCCGCACCGGACTCTCCGTAATTGTAATCCTGAACCGCTGCCTCATCGTTGATGCTCTTAAGCACGGCATCTGCATACTCTGCGGCGTCTTCCCCGCTGGTACCGTCCTTCACCACAATGGTCACATCGATCAGGGACTTGTCCTCATCGATCGTAAAATCGATGGAATCTGCCATCGGATAATCATTTTCATCCAGACAGATCTCATCCACCTCATCGCGGAACTGGTCCATATCCAGCTCGATGTTGTTATAAATGTTGAAATCCGGTGATTCCGCTTCACCGGCATCCGGCTGAACGATATTGCTCTTGGTGCATCCGCATAAAAGCACCATGCAGCCTGCTGCTACAAGCAGTGCTCTTTTTCCCATTTTTATCATGATTGATTTCCTCCTGTAAAACATAAAGCAGGTATCATTATATACGAAAGCCGCCGGTTTGAACAGCAGCTTTCGAAAAATGTAATAAAAATGTGATAAAAAATTCCCTATCCAAGAACAATCAGACGTGCTACCGCCAGCGGATCATCCTCCGGGAAGGACTGCATGCACACCAGGATATCCCTGATCTGCTGTCCGTCCATACCAAGCATGGCAGCAATCTGATCGGCCGGGTGCCCGCCCGCCGAAAGCTCCCTGATCTGCTTCACCCGGTCTGCCATGCTCTCCAGCTGCTCCTTAAGTCCGTCTGCGCCAGCCAATCCCTCCCGGTCTGCCTCTGCCGGTTCCTCCTCCAGGAAGTCTTCCAGCCGAAGCTCCTTTTTCCCGGTATCTTCTCTATAGTACTCCTCTGACAGTTCCCAGTCTTCTGCCTGGCCTGCTTTTTTCTGATTCTGCATTGTTTTTCCTCCTTACTATCCTTCCATCTGCCGCCCCAGAAATCCGGCCGCAGTGGAAACCAGCCGAAGCTCCGCTTCGCCCAGTCTGGCTTTCGGGTCCCGGCTTAAGAGCGCCACCGCCCCAATGGGATCTCCCTCGCAGATGATCGGCACGATCACCTCTGCCACCACGCCGTCCATCTCCTCACCTGCGACCGGAATAAATTCTCTTGTATCCTTCTCAGCCACCACAGCTTCCCGCTCATGGATCACCTGCTCCAGCTGCCTGCTGATCATCTTCTGCAGCATGTCCCGCTTCGGTCCGCCGGAAACAGCGATCACCTGGTCACGGTCCGTGATGCAGACCAGCATGCCGGTAGACTGCGCCATGGACTCCGCATACTGAGTGGCAAATGCCGCCAGCTCAACCATGGGAGAATATTTTTTCAGGATGATCTCTCCCTCCCGGTCTGTAAAGATTTCCAGCGGAGTACCCTCCCGCAGTCTCAGCGTTCTTCGTATCTCCTTCGGAATCACGACACGTCCAAGATCATCGATCCTTCTCACAATTCCTGTAGCTTTCATAATGCTCCTCCTGCATAATTTCCATATCGTGTGTCTTATGGATAGTATGCGGAGGGCTTCAAAATTTATGCACCGGAGCTGTCCCGAACTATTCACCGAGCTGAATGATCTGTCCCAGGATCGTCCGGGCAAGCTCCATCATGGCCTGGCAGTCCTTCTGTCTGTTTCTGCGGTCCACATACAGAAAATACGGCTGCTCTGCCATCACAAACCGGAGTTCATCTCCGTAGGAAGCAACCAGCTCCGGAATGCCGGCTGTGTTCAGCTTTGCATTCGGATACATGGTCAGGCGAATCTCCTGACGGTTGATGCGCACCTCCGTCACATAGGCTCTGTGAGCCATGGCCTTTAAAAGCGCCACCTGCAAAAGATTCGCCACTGCTTTCGGAATATCGCCAAAGCGGTCCATCAGCTCATCCTGCATATCCAGGTATTCTTCCTCATTCTCAATGCCGGAAATGCGCTTATATACATCCAGCTTCTGATACTCATTCTTAATGTAGGAAACCGGGATATAGGCATCCACATCGCACTCCACGGTGGACGCAAAATCCTCCGTCTCATCCCGGCGGCCCTGGATAGCCTGCACCGCCTGATTTAACAGCTTACAGTAAAGATCATAGCCGACCGCTTCCATATGCCCGTGCTGCTCTGCACCCAGTACGTTTCCCGCACCGCGGATCTCCAGATCCCGCATGGCAATCTTGACGCCGGAGCCCAGCTCCGTAAACTCACGGATGGCCTGCAGACGCTTCTCTGCCTCTTCCCTTAAAAGCTTGTCGCGCTTATACATCAGAAACGCATACGAGGTACGGCTGGAACGGCCCACACGGCCCCGCAGCTGATACAGCTGGGAAAGTCCCATGCGGTCCGCATCCTGAATGATCATGGTATTGGCATTGGGGATATCCAGCCCAGTTTCTATGATGGTGGTGGATACCAGCACATCAATATCACCATTCACAAAATCCAGCAGGATCTGCTCCAGCCTGTGCTCCGGCATCTGCCCGTGGGCGTACACCACCGTAGCATCCGGTACCAGCTCCTGCACATGGTGCGCAACCTCCTCAATATCCTTCACGCGGTTGTATACATAGTAAACCTGACCGCCTCGGGCCAGCTCACGGTTCACCGCCTCACGGACCATCTCATCGTTGTACTCCATGACATAGGTCTGGATTGGGACACGGTCCACCGGCGGCTCCTCCAGCACGCTCATATCGCGGATGCCCACCAGACTCATATGAAGGGTCCGCGGGATCGGTGTTGCCGTCAGAGTCAGCACATCCACATTTTCCTTCATCTGCTTGATCTTTTCCTTGTGGGCCACACCAAAGCGCTGCTCCTCATCAATGATCAGGAGCCCCAGATCTTTGAATTTCACATCCTTCGAAAGAACCCGGTGCGTACCAATGACAATATCCACCTGGCCCTTCTTCAGATCTTCGATCGTCTTTTTGATCTGCCCCGGTGTGCGGAACCTTGACATCAGCTCAATCCGCACCGGAAAGTCCTTCATGCGCTGTACAAAGGTATTGTAATGCTGCTGCGCCAGAATGGTGGTCGGCACCAGGTAGACCACCTGCTTGCTCTCCTGCACCGCCTTAAACGCTGCCCGCAGCGCAATCTCCGTCTTGCCGTAGCCCACGTCACCGCAGATCAGGCGGTCCATGATCCGGCGGCTCTCCATGTCCCGCTTGGTATCCTCAATCGCGGTGATCTGATCCTCCGTTTCATCGTACGGGAACAATTCTTCAAACTCCTGCTGCCATACGGTATCTTCCCCGTACTGGTAGCCGCCCAGCTCCCGGCGCGCCGCATAAAGCTGCACCAGATCCTTCGCGATCTCTTTCACCGCAGTCTTCACCTTCGCCTTGGTCCGGTTCCACTGCTCACCACCCAGCCTGTTCAGCTTCGGTGCCTTCGCGTCAGAGCCCGCATACTTCTGAATGCCGTCCAGACGGGTAGCCGGAAGGTAAAGACTTCCGTTGTCCGCGTACTCCACCTTCAGGTAATCCTTGATAACGCCGTCCCGCTCAATCTTCTCAATCCCTCGGTAAATGCCAAGTCCGTGGTCCTCATGCACCACGTAGTCCCCCACCGACAGCTCGGAAAAGCTCTGGATCTTTCTTCCCTCATAGGAAGTCTTCTTACGCCTGCGCTTTTTCTTCTCCTTGCCGAACATATCACCTTCCGTGATGACCGCAAATTTGATCTGCGGATAGGCAAAGCCCCGGTGCAGATTGCCGAAGGCAACCAGGATCTCTCCCGGCTGCACCTCCCGGCTCTCATCGTCCGTACAGAAGGCGCTCAGACTGTACTCCCGCAGATCTTCCGCCAGACGGCTGGCACGGGTACGGGAACCGGATAAGAGGATCACCCGGTATCCCTCCTTCTTCCAGCCTGTCAGGTCTTTGATCAGCATCTCAAAGCTGTTCTGATAGGAATTCATGTTCCTGACATCAAAGAAAAAGCGCTTCTCCGTCGCCATGCCCGGAAGCTTCTGCTCCAGACCGGTCAGATAAACCGTATCCTTCCGCTGTGCCCTGGCCAGGATCTCCCGCACCGGGTACAGCAGCCCGGTCTGTCCGGGAAGCAGATAGCCCTTCTCAAGCCGGTGCTCCATACTCTCCCGAAACTCCAGCTCCACCGCCTCGCCCTGTTCCTTCAGGCGCAGCGGCTCATCCAGAAAAATCATACTCCGCTCCGGATCAAAGTAATCCAGAAACGAAACGGTTTCTTTATTAAAATACGAAATCCAGGCATCCAGTCCAGTCTGTTTCCAGCCCTCCTCGATGCCCTCCGTCAGTTCCTTTACAATCCCGCTGATGCGGTATGCTTCCTCGGTATTCTGCTGTGCTCTCAGCTTCTCCGCAAAGGCCTTTGCCTCACTGCGGATCCGCTCAATGCCTTCCCTCGCCTGCTTCTTTGTCAGCACGATTTCGGTGGCCGGATAAATGTCAATCTCATCCAGCTGCTCAATGGAGCGCTGGCTCTCCAGGTCAAAGGTACGGATGGAATCCACCTCGGTGTCCCAAAGCTCAATACGCACCGGGAGCTCCTCCGTCAACGGATAGATGTCCAGAATGCCGCCCCGCACGGAAAACTGTCCCATACCGTCCACCTGCGGCATACGCTCATAGCCAAGCTCAGTCAGACGGAGTTTCCAGGCTTCCAGGTCCAGCTCCTGTCCGGTTTCCAGATGAAGCACCTGCTCCTGCATGCAGCGCGGCGGAAGCAGATGGTCCATCAGGCCGTCCATGGTGGTCACCACGACACCGTTTTCGTCCTCCATCAGATGGCGCAGGACCTGCAGCCGCTCCCTGGTGAGCAGATTGCCGTGAATATCCGCACTGTAAAACAGCAGATCCTTCGCCGGATACAGCCAGACATTGTCCCGGAAGCAGCCGAAATCATCGTAAATCTCCCGTGCCCTGGCATCATCATATGTTACCACAAGCTTCCACGGCCGGTCTGTCATGGTCTCCTGCATCAGGTGTACCTTCTGGGAATCCAGACAGCCGCTGACCTGCACCGGCCCTTTCTTCTTTTTCAGACACTCCTGAAGTTGTTCAAACTCCGCCAGCTCCGTAAGTGGATTTGCAAATCCCCTGCTCATAATACCTTACTCCGCTTTCTTTTTCGCGTTATAGTGGTTCATGGCACGCTCTGCTCCGGTTGTCATCATCATGACCGCAGCCTCAGCAGCCTCGCCAAACGCCTCATCCATGATCTTCTGCTCCTCTGCTCCGAAACGGCTCAGCACATAATCTGCCAGATCCATCTTCGGCGGCTTCGCGCCCACGCCCACCTTAATGCGCGGAAACTCCTGGGTGCCCAGGTGCGCAATGATGTTCTTGATCCCATTATGCCCGCCGGCGCTTCCCTTTAACCGGATGCGCAGCTGCCCCGGATCCAGACTGATGTCATCATAAATGACAATGATATCCTCCGGGTCGATCTTATAATAATCTACCGCCTCGCGGATGCTCTCGCCGCTTAAGTTCATGAAGGTCTGAGGCTTTAAGAGAAGCACCTTCTCCCCCTCGATCACGCCCCTGCCGCACAGCGCCTTGTGCTTGCGGTCGCTCACATCAATATTATATTTGTCCGCCAGCACATCGATCACCGAAAAGCCAACGTTATGTCTCGTTTTCTCATATTCCCGTGTGGGATTCCCAAGTCCTGCAATTAAATACATCTTTTTATCCTTCCTATAATTGTTCCGCAATAACCCGGCACCGTTTTTTACAAAATGCGATTCCATATGCCAGAATATCACTGCGACCGTCATTTTTCAAACGGTCCGCATATCTTCGGTCTTTAATCTGCTGCATTGCCTTTTTACAGGCATTTTCCAGACCAGAAAAATCAGGTGCGTACTTTAACTCAATCACAATTCCCATATCCGGATCTTCCGGTTCAATCAAAATATCGCTGAATCCATCGCCAGACTCTGCATTTGACAAAATCAGCCAGTCAGACTCACTGCGCAGCAAGCCGAGCAGCAACCCATGATAAAATATTTCTTTTTCCTCATTTCGTGCCTTTGTATCTAAAATGCTGATCATATTGTTTAGAATCCTTGTTAACTGCTTTTGAATTCCATCGGAATCCCGCTCCAAAAATGCCTTACAAAATGTCTGCATGGATCCCGTTTCTTTTCTGATTTTTTCTTTAAACCACTCCTGTATCTGGGTGATATAAACCTCCCGCACCTCTCTGTTTGGAATAGCCAGCCGATAAATGCCATTTACCGGTTTTCCGATCCTTGTCAGATAACCAGTCGTAAACAGCGCACTCCATAAATTGTCAATGCTCTGATCGATCTCGTCATACGTTAATTCCAGACGTATTTCTTTTTCCACGGATTCCCCGGCAATCAGTCGTTCCATTTCATCACGCGTTGTCTTATCTGCCCTGTTCACAAACCGCTTCACCAGATCATTCCCGCTGGTATTGATCCAGTAGGATTGCGGCTGTGCCCCCGGTTCTCCGCGAAGCCTGTCCACATGATTGATCACATCCCATGGGCAATAAACATCTGCACCGCCAATATGATATCCATCATACCATTCTTTTGTTTCCGCCTGATGCGCTTCCAGGTGATACGTCTCCAACAATTCTGACACTTCCTGTTCCGTAAAGCCAAATTGTTCATCAAAACGGGCATCCGTAATAGCGAGTACTTTAAAATTATTCAGTCCTGTAAAAATACTTTCCTTCGATACCCGCAGACATCCCGTCAATACCGCAAACTGCAGCGCATCATTGGTTTTTAAAGCCTGTCCGAATACTCCACGGATCAGGGAAACCATTTCCTTATAATAGCCATGCTGGAATGCTTTGTCCAGTGGAACATCGTATTCATCAATCAATATTATGGTTTTCTGTCCGTAATGCCTGTATAAAAGCTGTGACAGTAGCTGCAGACTAGACACAAGAATTGTCTCATCCATAGTATAACACCCATGGTCAAGCGCAATCAGAGCCTGATACCTGCTTTTTTCATTTTCAGAAAGCTTTTTGCTATCTGACAAAAATAAAAAGCGCTCCGCTTCCGCAGCAACCAGTTCTGTCAGGCGATACTTTGCATCTGCAAAAGTAAGACCATCCACATTCTTCAAAGAAAGAAACACCACTGGAAACCTTCCCATATAGGCATTGCAAAGTTCCTGATTTTTTGAAATATCCAACCCGTCAAACAAAGAACGATCTGCTCCTATTTCAAAAAAACAGCGAAGCATACTCATATTCAAAGTCTTTCCAAAACGGCGCGGCCTGGTAAACAGATTCACCTCTCCCCACTGTTCCAGAAGCTGCTCGATCAATGTGGTTTTATCCACATAATAAAATCCATCTTTCCGGATTTTCTCGAAGCTGTCTACCCCCACCGGCAATTTTAATAATGACGATTTCATGGCTCACATTCCCTTCTATGCTGCTTTCTGTAAACATAGTTTTTATGAATATAGAATAGCAAAATTCGGAATGTATTGCAATGAGAACGGCTCGACAACTGATCTTATAGAATTCCTCTGTATCTTTATGAAATTCGACCTGAACGGCCTTGATTATAAGATACGATTTTTAGATTCGGCCCAGTTCGCCGAATGGTTTATAAGATATAAACCGATACAAAATAAAACATATTGCTAAATTCTATGACTAACTTATGACTAAATTCTATGACTAAGTGTAACTTACTTTTAATGTAAGCGCCTAAAGATGCATTTTCTGTGTTTGAGGTCGCAATTTGCGACCTCAAATACATTGCACCCTCCATGTACAACACCCCTACTTGTCGTCTCGTTTTTCATACCGCTCTATGATACACTGATGTAGCTTGCTCTTTTTATCATAATTAATTCCAACCAGCAAAATATCTCCCGTGTAGTGAAAAACTGACTCTGGATATTTTCTGGTTTTAATCTGCTGGAGTGCCGTTGTCGCATTTTTATTCCACTTCAATTCAACAATCAATGCCGGGTAATCATTCTTATATTCTGGCTTCGGAATAAACACAAAATCAGCAAATCCACGGCCTGTCGGCAATTCCCGAACCGGTTTAAAATAATACTGCATGGAGCTCAGATAAGCAATGGCCAATACACTGCTGAGGGAGTTCTCATCATTATACTGAACCGTCGATGTATATTCGCTATGAATCTTCTCAATCGCTTCCGCTACCGCATCTCCATCCATATCAAGTGTTGCATCTAACAGATTTTCCGACTCCTGCTGAAATGCCAGCAATTCATTCCATCTCTTCCTTCTGGTTGCCCGAATCAGTTCCTGACGTATTTCCTCGTTCGGTACAAAGGCCGACCTGGAATAATTCAGATATGCCAGATACCCCAGATGAATCAAATAGGTAAGCACATCATCTTTGTTATCAATACTGACAATGTCATTTTGAAAAGATCCGACATCTACTTCCACACTCGCGCCAGACAACATTTCAATAATTGCGGTTTTCAGACCATCAAAATCCATATTGATGAGAGGCACAATTCCATCATAAGAGGCCGTGCCAGACCAATAGCTCTGAAATTCCCCATCCGTCATCAGGCTTACCACCGCATTTGGGTTGTATACATGATAATTTCCCAACTGGTAACCGTCATACCAGCGCTTCACCTCGTCAAAATCCCGATGATACTGGTCGCACAGACATTTTACTTCTTTCTCTGTAAAACCAATATAAGAAGCAAGCGGCCCCGCTCCGACCATGGAATATAGCTTGAAATTATTCAGCGCAGACTGCGATATTTCTTTTTTCACAGGTAAAATTCCTGTCAAAAACGCGAGCTGAATATACTTTGTCGGCTCCGTACCCTTAAACATTCCCCGAAGGAAATTGATATAATCCTCCTGCACCTTTTTGTTCGCAGAAGCATCACGGATCAAAACATCCCATTCATCTACTATGATAATGAATTTTTGCCCGGTTACGTTTTTAATCCGGGAAAGCCCGTCCGGTAAGGTCATAACTTCCGGCGGCAAAGCATCGGAATACAATTCCCGCAATTCATCCAGAACAGATCTTGTAATAAAAGCTACCATCTGTTCCGGTGTTTCACAATTTGTCAAAAACCACTGGATATCAATATGAATCACATCGTACTGGTTCAAATGCGCTTTGAAATCCTCACTTTTACTGATTTGCAGCCCGGAAAACATATTCTCAGAATCGCAGCCCTTGCTATAATACGCCGCAAGCATGTTGGCCGTATAAGATTTTCCGAATCTGCGCGGGCGGCTGTTGCAGATATAGGCATCCGTGGTATCAAGAACTTCATTCGTATATTCCAGCAAACCAGTCTTGTCCACGTAAATTCTTGAATTTAGCGCTACCTGGAATGCGCTATTATCTGGATTTACAAATCTTCCCATCAGCCTGACCCCCTTCATAGTTTTCATCAAACTTTTCCATAAATATAGGATAACAAACTTTAAGAGGTATTGCAATGAAAACGGCTCGACAAACTTTTAGATACCAGAAAAGCGCCGGGAGCATTTCGCTCCCGGCGCTTTCTCTGTATTTCTTATGCCTGAAAACGATTCAATTACTTATCGTCTTCGCGTTTCTTGGTCACTGCCACAAATGCTGCAAGCATCATGCTGGACAGGAAAAATACCAGTCCGTTTGTTCCGCTCTGACCGGTCTTCGGAAGTGCTGCTAACGGCACATCCTCATCGTCAATCATAAGCAGATTGTCTGCTCCATCTTCGTTCGGCAGGTTTGCTAACGGAACTGCATCCGGGTCAATGGTTACGGTTGTTGTTCCCGGGCCGCCGGACGGTGTAGAACCGTTGTCTCTCGGGCCAGAAGAACTTCCGCCGCCACCGCCAGAGGAGCTTCCGCCACCTCCGCCGCCGTTGCCGCCACCACTGTACGTCCACAGTGCAGTGTAAACAACATCAGCAGTAACTTGGGACTCGATGGTCTTATCCCAACCTGTGAATCTGTAGTTTCCATTTACAGTCTTATCACCGCTGAACTCCGGAGTCTGATCTCCGTAAGATACGGTGTAAGTCTGAGATTTGAAGGAACCATGATCACCAGGTGCGTAAGTTACCTTGAATACCTGTTTGTAGTAAACCTTCAGTACCAGGCTGTTGTCTCCAGCAATTGTGCCTTCCAACACATTTCCTGCATTCTGATCGAATACATATCCACTTGTCGGCAGATAAGTCTCTGCTGCTACAGTTGCCTTCGTATCAGTTGTACCTGCCAGAGTTTCGGTCTTGCTCGGAACTGTTGAATACTTGCCCTCATGCTCGTAATATACTTCTACTTTGTAGGTAGTTGCGTCACTTGCGATAAAATGAGCGGTAAATTCAGTATCCTTAGTAAATCCTGCGCTTCTGATTGCATCTACATCTGCAAACTCTGCATTGGTAGCGCTGCTTCTCTGAAGCACTCTGCTCAGTACAGATACGATATTCTTGGAAGCTTCTGAAGGATTATCAGAAGTCCAGTTCACGAAATTATAACCATTATCCGGTGTTGCGATAACCTCTGCTCTCGGATAAGCAGGAGCAGTTGTACTGAATTTCTTGTCACCCTCGTATCTGGTTACAACTTCTTTCACGATACCAGTAACTGTACCGTGATCTTCTGCAACATAAGTAAATACAAGCTGATACTTATCTGGAATTTCATCAGGCTTATTCGGATTGGTTGGATCTTCTGGATTGTTACCAAGTTCATCAATTGCATAATATACCCGAACAATATTTTTGGTTGCATCCGGCGTTACTATTGGTTTTCCATTTTCACCATTGTAATTTTCAGCCTCAAATCTGTCATAAGCATATGTATGTCCATTATATTGTTTTGAAATTGTACTATCAAATAGGATTTCGCTTTCTAATATTGCTGTTTCACGGACTTCCTCATCAAATTTCTCTTCAACAGTTTCACCATTTTCATAATAATAATGAACTTCATATGTAAACATACCTTTTTCATAATATACGTTTACAACATTATCAGCTGAATTCGCACTTACCGTTAATCCGGTAGGCTGATCTGTACATACTACATAACCCTGATCACTTCTCGGATGCGATACATCAATTTTCTGTTCAAGATAGCCACTACCTGTTACCGGGTTTGGATTGATTCCCGGCACCTTTGTAC
>ERZ773142.600-NODE-600-length-29109-cov-23.9709_pt1 | contig 29109 bp, 28 predicted proteins | sample MGYA00580853_ERZ773142 | MGnify/ENA primary metagenome ERZ773142 (study PRJEB29015, sample SAMEA2737862) | human gut metagenome | biome: human gut; feature: human-associated habitat; material: faeces | place: China | collected 2012 ... | reverse complement strand
ATAAAAATTAAAATAGGTTAATAATTAATAAATTATTATATAAATATTATACGAGAAGAGGTAAATAAAGATTTTCTCTACCCCTATATTAGAATAAGTATTGAAAAAAGCTCTAGTATCTTTGATGAACGGGCAAAACTACTATTTTTCTTGATAAAAGAATTTCATTCTGTTCAAAAGGCATCTAAACAAATGGCAATTTCAAAAGGAAAGGCATGGGAGATTATCACTAATATAGAGAAACAATTAAATGTTGTGATGATACAACGTAAACAGGGTGGAAGCAGAGATAGAAAAACAGAGTTAACTTTAGAAGGGGTAGAGTTTTTAAAATTTTTTAAAGAGTATGAAGAAGATGTAAAAAATTATGCTATAAAACAGTTTAAAAAATCATATGAACTATTTAAAAAGAAGATAGAAATAAAAAAATAATTTCAAATAAAAACTAAATATTATTAAGAAATAGTGTATCAAATACCTCTGACAAAGTATTTGATACTTTTTTTCTACTATGTTATAATTATCAATGAAAAATTTTGAAATACAGATTGTTTTGATAAATTTTATTAAAAATATATAAGGGAGAGGATATTATGAAAAAGTTTATTGTACTTATTTTAGCTTTAATAATAACAACTTCAACTTTTTCAAAGGAGATTGTTGTAAGTGCAGCTGCAAGTTTAAAAAATTGTTTAGAAGAGATTTTACCTGAATATGAAAAGATAAATGAAGATAAAGTTCTTTTAAACTTAGGGGGATCTGGAACTTTAAGAACACAGATTGAAAAAGGAGTTCCTGTGGATCTTTTTATATCAGCAGATCAAAAAAATGTAAATATTTTAGTAGATAAAAATATAGTAAAAAAAGAAAATACCTATGATTTTTTATCTAACTCGCTGATTTTAGTAAAAAGCCCATTTAGTAAAAGTAATATAGATTCAATTGAAGAATTGAGAAACAGTGATGTTTACCTAATAATAGGAAATCCAGATACAGCTCCAGTTGGTAACTATACATTGACAGCTTTTAAAAATCTTAAAATTTTAGATACATTAAATAGTGAAAAACTTGTATATGCTAAAGATGTAAGTGCAGTAGTTAAATATATTGAAATAGGAGAGGCCGATTTTGGAGTAATCTATAATTCAGATAAAAATAGAATGAAAAATCCAATAGTTATAGAGGAGTTTCCAGAAAATTCATATGATAAAGTGATATATTCAGTAGCTATATTAAATAATTCAGAAGATGTAAAAAAATTATTTGAGTTTTTTAAAGAGAAGAAAGAAATATTTAAAAAACATGGCTTTGTTGTGATGTAATATGTATTTTGCAATAAAAAATTCTCTATTTGTTGTAACAATAGGAATTATCATAGCTACTTTTTTAGCAACTTTGTTTCTCTATATCAAAAGCTATCTACCTCAAAAGTTAAAAGTAGTTTTAGAGTTCTTTGTGACTCTTCCTTTATTTTTACCCCCTTCAGTAACTGGATATTTTCTCCTTTTAGTTTTTGGAGTTCAAGGGGTAATTGGAAAATTTCTATTTGAAATCTGTAATATAAGAGTTACTTTTTCTCTTTATGGAGCTATTATATCTGGAATTGTTGTTTCCCTTCCAATTGTGTATCAAAGTATTAACTTAGCTATCTCTTCTATTGAAAAAGAGTATATAGAAGAGGCTATTTTAATGGGAACAAATCATTTTCAAATGTTTAGATATATTGTCTTTCCAATGTCAAAAAATGGAATTATAGCAGGAATCATCTTGGGAATGGGAAGAATCTTAGGGGAATTTGGAGCTACTTTGATGGTAGCAGGAAATATACCTCATAAAACTCAAACTATTCCAACAGCTATATATTCAGCAGTTGAAAGTGGAAATGATAAAGAAGCTATGATTTTAATATTGATAGCTGTTTGGATAAGTAGTATTATAATGTGGCTGTATAGTTTGTTAAAAAGAAAAGAGTTAAAAAATCAAAAAAATTATCCTTCCTATATTTAAGATTAGGAAGGATTTTTTCTATTGAATAAAAAATCTTAACTTTATTGATTTAAAAGATTTAATATAGTTAATTTTTCTAAAATTTCTTCTTCTATTTCTGAAGTTAATCTTTCTAATTTCTTATTATCTCTTAAAACATTGGCTAAATTACTATCTAGTTCTTTAAAATTTATGAATTGGTTCTGTAATTCTGAACTACAGAAATACTTCCAACCAAGCCAAGCGTCATCTCTTGAAAATCTTAAATTTAATAAGTCTTTTTCTAAATAGTCATCTTTTTTATTAACTAGATTACTTCCTGTATTATCTATTATTCTAAAACCATAATACAAGTTTTCATTTACTTCTATTCTTAAATATAGTTTTCCTCTATTCTCTAAATCCTTGACAAAATACATAATTCCATAATATTTATTATATTTGCTACCTGTATAAAATTTGTCAATTAGATTTTTAGAGTAGTGATGGTTCGGATATTCAAGCCTTTTCTCTAATTGAAGATTTAAAGAATTGTTTAATTTTTCTTCTAATTTCTCCCAAAACTTTAATTGTAACTCTTGCTTTATTTTTACTAAAATATCTGTTAATTTATATGTCATATCTAAATAATCTTTATTGGATAAAATCATATTTTTCATTTCTTCAGTCATTGTTTTTTCTCCTTTACCTGTAATCTTTTTTAAAAGGCTCTCATATTGTACAAGTGTTTCTCTTATAATTGGAACTTGTGCAGCTTCTTTTATACAATCCTCTATCCAAGCTATAATATCATCTTTATAAGATATTATCTTTATATTTTCTTTTACAACATCAGGAAGACCTTTTATACTGTCCTCACTTGGTTCTGCTCCTGCTAAAGTTAAATATACAAGTTCTATTTCTTCAGGCTTATAACCTTCCATCAACATAGAATCATAGTATCTTTTTAACTGTTGGTACTGGTCATCAGCATAGATTTTATTCTCTATAACTACAACCTTTTTACTATCCTCTAGGAAAAATTTAAGGATAATATCTATTCTTCCATTATCTTTAACTGAATATTCGGAAAAAATATTTACTCTTTTATAATTAATATTTTCTACTCCTATGATAGGTAGCAGCAGTTCTATAAATTTTCTGCCGTGGTTCTTATCCTTTAAAAGTTCTGATAGAAACTTTGAATGAAGATTAACCTCATCATATTCATTTCTTAAGATAGAAAAAATATTAAAGGTTTCCTTGGTTGAATTAATTATTTTATACTTCCTACTAATTAAACTTAAATTTTCTAAAAAAATCTTATAATTTTCCATTGCTGTCCTCCATATTTTTTTATTTTTCTATCCCTTTTATATAGTATATCATAAATTCATTTTTTTAATGAATTATAGAAATAAAAAAAGGAGATAAAATTTTACCTCCTTTAATGATACTTTTATATAATTTCAGCGATTTTTAATTTTACTATTTTTGATTTAAAAATCTATTTATTACATTTTCCCAAGTTCCATTTTCTTTCATTAGAAATTCAATAAACTCTCTTACTGCTCCATCTCCACCATTTTTATTAGAGATAAAATCAACTCTTTCTAAAACTTCAGCTGCACTATTTTTAGGAGCTGCTGCAATTTTTACCATTCTCATTACACCAAGATCATTAATATCATCTCCCATATATGCTACTTCATCTAAAGTTATACCTAATTTAGTTATTAATTTCTCCATCTCTTGAACTTTATTCGATATTCCTTGAGCTACCTCTTGAATTCCTAGTTCATCTGCTCTTCTTTGTACAATATTAGAAGATTTTCCAGTAATTATTGCAACTATTCCACCCTCTTTTATCCATTGAGCTATTGCAAATCCATCTTTAACATCAAAAGCCTTTAAGTTGTTGTCTTTATCATCTGTATATATCTTTCCATTTGATAGTGTTCCATCTACATCTAAAGCTATTAATTTTATCATCTTTCCTCATCTCCCTTCTAAATTTTTATATAAAGAAAAAAGGATATCCAATACAGGATATCCTCTCACATACTAAGAAAAATTATAGTGCGTTTACTTTAGCAGCTAATCTTGCTTTCTTTCTAGATGCTGTATTTTTCTTCATGATTCCTTTGCTTACTGCTTTATCTAATTCTTTGTAAGCTACTGATAGAGCTGCTTTTGCTGCTTCTACATCTTTAGTATCTACAGTTGTTAAAACTTTTTTAGTCATTGTTTTAACTCTAGATTTTACTGCTTGATTTCTTTCTCTGTTTCTTTCTGCTACTAAAACTCTCTTTTTAGCTGATCTTGAATGTGCCAAATTAAAAACCTCCAATTATTTTCAAATAAATTAATTATTTTTCCATAAGATGATATCATAAATTAAACAAAATGTCAACTTGTTATTGACAAGAAGTAATTTTAATTTGTTTAAGTTAAGCTACAAAAGAGACACCTTTTCTTGTACAATGGACCATACTTATTTTACCATAAATTACCAAAAATTAAAAGTATTTTTTATAAAAACTAAATAAAAATATTAGGTCTTATAAAAAAGTTATAAACTGCTAATTTCTAACAGCCTATAACTTTTTTAACTATTTGTAGATAAATTGATTTGTTTTATCGTTATAGATATAACCATTATCATTAAAACGAGCTAAAAGATCATCTTTCTCTACCTCTTCTCCCTCACAAAAATCATCAAGGGAAGAGTAAAAATCTCTCAGTTTCATATTAATCATACTGTAAGCTATATTGATATCCATAACTAAATAATTTGCTCCCACTATTTAATCTCCTTTTTCAAAATTTTAATAATCTCTTTTCTATCTAAAGGCTCAAGATTATAGATTTTCTCCTCAATATCTCTATTTAATTGAACAATTGCATTGCTAGCTCCACTTTTAACAAGTCTATCTTCAAGATGAACCTTAGGGCTAAAATTAAATACTTCCTTCATTAAATTACAATAAAGATCATAAAATTCTAAATCATCTTTTGCTCTTTTCATAGATCTAAAGTCATATTTCATACCTTTCTTTTCTACCTTTTTTCTTAAAAGTAAAAGCAGTAAAATCAGTATAATAACTCCTTCACCTATCATTATACCATAAATTCTTACTAAATGTTGATGATCTTCTGATTCTAAAACTTCTTCAGAGATAGCAGGAATATTACTGATCTCTACCTTATCTAAATTCTGTTGTTTAGGCTCTTCCTTAGTAGTATTTAAATTTGTAGAGGTAGCTTGTTGTTGAGTAGGTTGAGCATTACTTATAGTATTTTCACTTTGTCCCCCACCTAAAACTTTAAAATTTTTACTAGGAATTGTAAAATATTTATAGTTTTTACTTTCTGTATCAAAATATGGTATTTTAATCTCTGGAATAGCTTTTTCACTATTAGTTCTAGGAATAAAAGCTATTTCAAAAGTTTTTTCACTATAATATTTTCCATTGATAATCTTTTCACTGCTACTTTTTACACTTTCAAAAATATTAAATCCTACTATATCATAAGGAATAATCTTTTCTAAGGTATCTAAGTTAACATCTCCATAAAGCTTTAAAGTAAGTAAAATAGACTCTCCTAAATTTACCTCATCTCTATTCCAATTAAACTCACCTTTTAATTTTCCTACTACATTTTGAAATCCTGTTGGTTGGTTTGTAGGTAGAGGAAGAATATTTAATTTAATCTCCTCTCCACCTAAATATACAACAGGTTGATTTCCATAGTACCACATATCATTATTGTTATTTTCAACAACTGCTATATGAGCATTTTTTATAGTTTTCTCTCCAGAAGAGTTAGGTTGTAAAATGCTTTGTTGTAAAGTTAATTCTATCCCTTGCTTTCCTTGAGGAGTTGTAAAAGTTTTTTCTGGGTATCTACTATTTTGTGCATTAGGGAAGATCTCCTTTACAGAAAAATCATTAAAAACAGGGGGATCAATATACTTCATATCACTTATAGGTACAGTAATTAGAAGTTTCTCTTCAAAGGGAATCTTCTCCCCAAAATAATACTCTTGATTATTTTTTGGTTCTGTTTTTAAGCTGACCTTATCTGATATATTAACATTAGTAACTTTTGCCTCTTTGGAAACAATTATTTCCAAAGGATTAGAAACTTCCTTTTCTCCTTTTAATTGTAGAGTAAAAGTTCCCTCTTTAATTGGAAGAAGGGTATATTTATCCAATATAGTTGATGATTTTTTACCATTTATTATAGTATAACTTCTTTGTACCCCCTTTGAAAGCACCTTAAAGTTATTAAGTCCTTCAATGGTATAGTCCTCTTTCTCACTGTTGGTAAACTCTACATTTAAAGCAATAGGCTCATTTACCCTTGGATTTGTATTATTTACATCTAAGGTTGCCTCTGTAAATGTAAGAACACTTATTAATAAAAATAGAAGTAGACTTACTATTTTTTTCATATTTTCACCTCATATCTACCATTTATTATTAGAATTTCCAGTTTCAATATTCATAACTCTCTCATTATTTTTAAATGATTGTTTTTCATTACCTTCAAGTCTTTTTAAGATAACTCCAATCTCATTCTTTTTAATATCCTCTTTAGAGTCTTTTATATCCCCTGTGGAAGCTCCACTACCTTGATTTTTATCTTGTGGTTGATTACTATTTTCTTGATTTTCTCCACTATTATTTTGTTGATTCTTGTCTTGTTGCTTATTATTTTCTTGGTTACCTTGTTGATTTTGTTGCTGATCATTGTTTTGTTGATCCTGTTGATTATTATTTTGATTATTTTTCTGATCTTGATTGTTATTATCTTTCTGATCACTATTATCAGAACTGTTTTGCTTATCATTTTGTTGTTTATTATCTTGTGAGTTATCTTTTTGTTGTTGATCATTTTGATTATTCTTATCTTGGTTTTGATTATTTTGATTTTGTTGTTGTTCTTTTTCTAAATTTTCAATCTTCTTTAATACAATCTCATAATTTTTTTTGATATTTATATCATCAGATTGTTTCATAGCTTTTTTATACTCTTCCAGAGCTAATTTATAGTTTTTCTTCGCTTCTTCTGGATTTTCCTTTATTAAACTATCTCCTAAAAAAGCATAGGAATTTCCTCTTAAAAAGAACTCATCACTTTCATTTTCAATAACCTCTTTATATTTTTTCTCCTCATAGAAAGATTTGATAATATTCTTTTTCACATTGAGATTATCTTTTAATTTTAGAGAAAGTTCATAGTTTTTCCTAGCCTCTTCAAAGTTTTCATTTTTAAAAAATGAGTTTCCTTTAGAGATATAATAGTATGCTCTAGCACTATTGAAATTGATGCCAAAAGCAAAGAGAGAAAGAAGAAGTAACAAAATAGATATTACCTTATTTTTCATCTTTTGCACCTCCTCTTAAAAGATATCCTAAAAGAATAAACAGCATTCCTATTCCAAGAGGTATTTGAAAATATTTTTTATATACAGTCATATTTTCATTTCTTTGGTTTTTTCTTTCAAGATTATCTGTATCTTTAAAAAAGTCTATTGTATTATCCTTTAAATTATTTACTTCATAATACTTTCCATTACTACTTTCAGCTAGTTTTTTCATAAAATCTGAATTTAATTTACTTACTACTGGAGAACCATTTTCATCTTTTATGAAACCAACTTTTTTACCGTTGATATACTCTGGAAGGATACTTCCCTCATCTGTACCTATTCCAATAGCATAAACATTCAGTTTATGTTTTTTCACAAAATCCAAAGATTTTTTATCAAAATCTCCACCATCTGAAAGTATAATAATAGTTTTATTTTCACTTTGAATCTCATTAAAAGATTTTTCAGCTAGTTCCAATGCTTGATAAAGCTCAGTTCCTCCACCAGAAATTAAGTTTGAATCAAGAGCATTGATATAGTTGCTACCTATTGAGTAATCATCAGTAAGGGGCATCTGAATATATGCACTATCTGAATATGGGATAAAACCTATTCTATCTCCCTTTAAATTGTGCAATAGTTTTTCAAGAGTTCTTTTAGCTCCTTCAAGTCTATTTGGATAAACATCCTCTGCCATCATAGAACGAGAAGTATCTATAAGAGCATAGATATTTAATCCCTTTACCTCTACATTTTCACTATCAACAGGTTTTTGTGGTGAAAGCAGAGATATAGCTACTAGCAAAGCTCCACAACTAATTAAAAATATTTTTAAACTTTGAACAAAATTATATTTTTTCATTTTTAATATACTTAATATTCTATTTCTTTTTTGCATACCTATAATCATCAGAATGAGTATAAGCAGTGGAATTATACAGTATACTAAAAGATTAAGATTTCCAAATTCCATTTTCTCACCTCACAATTATGGTATTATTATATAGATTAGATATTGGAAAAGTACACCTATTAGCAATAGAATTAGAGAAATTTTCAATATTCCTTCAAACATCTCCTGTTTATCATAGAAACTTCTTCCATCTATCTTTGTTTTTTCCAACTCATCTATCTTATTAAATATCTCTTTAAACTCCTTGCTATCTCCTGCTCTAAAATATTCTCCACCAGTTGTTTTAGCAATATTTTGCAGAAGATTTTCATCAAGTTCATTGTTTTTTACAGTTCTATAACCCAATAGTGTAGGAACTTGCAATTCCCTTGCTCCTATACCAATAGTATATATTTTTATTCCTAACTCTTTAGCTATATCAGCAGCAGCACTTGGACTCATCTCTCCAGAATTATTCTCTCCATCTGTTAATAAAATTATAACTTTAGATTTAGCCTCTGAATTTTTTAATCTATTTAATGCAACTCCAATTCCCATACCAATAGCTGTTCTATTGTTACTTGTAATATCATCTACTGTTAATTTTGAAACCATCTCTTTTACAACATTATGATCAAATGTAAGAGGAACTTTTGTATAGGCATCTCCACCAAAAACAATCAATGATAATCTATCATTTCCTCTTTTATCAATAAACTCTCCTAAAACTTCCTTAGCTTTCTCTAAACGATTTGGAGAAAAGTCATCTTGTAACATAGATTGAGAAAGATCTAGTGAAATAGCTATATCAATTCCATTTTTTTTAACAACTCTATTTTCATATATCATCTGTGGTCTAGCTAATGCTACACACATTAGAATAAGAGATAAGAGAATTAGATATTTACCTAAAAGATATTTTTTACTTTTTATTTTGTAAGCTCTTAAAGGCTCTATCCCTGGAACTGTTATTCCTAAATTACTTCTTTTTCTTAAAAAGAGATAGATTATAATAGGTATTAACAATAAAAAATATGGTGATGCAAACTTAAACATTTATCTCACCCTCTTTTACTCTTTTATAAATATCAAAGGCTTTTTTCTTGCTTGTTTCAATCTCCTCTTGAACATCTCCAGAAAATTTACAACTGTCTAGCCATTGTATAAATATTATATCTTCATCAGTTAAAACACCTTTTTTCTCATAGTTTCCATTTAAAAAGTGAGAGTTGTATCTACTATCTATATACTCTCTAAGGGCATAACTTATATCAAATGCCCATCTTTCTGATAAAATTTCCATTTGAGCATTAAATCTCTTATCATAGTCAATAACTTCTTTTTTCTTGCCTCTTTTAAAAGTTTTTATAAGCATAATCAAAGATAAAAATCCAATTACTATACTACCAGTAAAAATATATGGGAAATTATCTGAATAAAGTTTTTTGTTACTCATATCTGATAGATCTCTATAGATCTCTTTATCCTCTGAAGTTAAAATAGATTTTATATCTATCTCAAGATTTTTATTTCCAAGAATAATATTGTTTTTACCTAAATTAAATCCCTTTACTGTAACTAAAAAATCTCCATTCTTATCCTTTTTTATCTTCTCTACTGAGAAGTTACTTTTTTCAAACTCTTTGATAATCTCCTCTTTAGGAACTCCAGAGATTTTAAAACTAATACTGTTTCCAACATTTATATCTTTAGCAGATATTAGAAGAGAAAAGGCAAGGAAAAAAGCTAAAACTATCTTTTTCATCTTCTTCTCCTCCTTTTAAAAAAGTTTGAAAGTACAGTTACATAGTTATCATCAGTATATAGAGTTAAAATAGTTTTAGATATATTTTGAGAAATGTCTATATTCTTTTTAAAATTTTCAATAATTATGCTTTCTCCACTTTCAGAATCTACCATATTAAAAATCGCTCCCTCTGGAAGAGTATCATATTTTTTATCAGCTATTCTAATAGGTATCAGATCATGTTTCTGTTTAATTATAGCCATTGTTTTCTCATAATCTTTATCTATAAAGTCAGAGATTAAAAAGAGAATCGCTCTTCTTTTAATAATTTTATTAAAAAACTCCAATGCTGATTTTATATCAGTTTTCTTTCCGATAGGTTGATAAGTTAAAAGATCGTCAAGAATAATTAGAGATTGATTTCTTCCCTTTTTAGCAGGAATAACTTTTTCTATTCTATCTGTAAAAAATATAGCCCCAACCTTATCCCCATTTTTAATAGCACTAAAAGCTAAGCTTCCAGCCAATTGAGATATTAAATCCTTTTTAGCAAAGAAATTATTAGAGTTAGAAATATCAATCATCAAGTAAATTGAAAGTTCTCTCTCCTCTGTGAATTCTTTTACATAGGTTTTTCTCTGCCTAGCTGATACTTTCCAATCTATTTTTTTTACATCATCTCCAGGAGAGTATCTTCTAATATCTGAAAACTCCATTCCATTTCCTTTAAAATATGAACGATAGTTACCTGTAAAAAGTTCATTAGCTAGAATAGATGAGGCAATCTCTATTTTTTTTATCTTTTTTAAAAGTTCAGTTCTACTCATAATTGCCACCTCTTTTTATTATGGAAGTTTTACTTCCTCCATTATTCCAGTAATAATATCCTCTACATTTTTTCCTTCAGCCTCAGCTTCATAAGTAAGCATTATTCTGTGACGTAACACATCAAAAATTACTCTTTTAATATCTTGTGGCATCACATATTCTCTGCCTTCTAAGAAAGCATTTGCTTTAGCTGATACAACAAGGGCGATAGATGCTCTTGGAGATGCTCCACAAGCTATATAATTATTTATCTCTCTTGTTTTAAATACAATTTCAAGTATATAATCCATAAGTTTTTCATCTATGTGGATATTTTTTATAATCTCTTTTATAGTTTCTATTTTTTCTCTATTTAGTACCTCTTCTATCTTTATACTATCAAAATCAGTTGATGTAGTTAAAAGGTTAAGCATCGCTTTTTCCTCTTGTTTAGTAGGGTATTCAATCTTTACCTTCATAAGAAATCTATCTTGTTGAGCCTCTGGCAATGGATAAGTACCATCTTGTTCAATAGGGTTTTGTGTAGCTAAAACAATAAAAGGTCTATCTAATTTGAAAGTTTCATTTGCAATAGTTATCTGTTTTTCTTGCATAGCCTCAAGAAGTGCAGATTGAACTTTAGCAGGTGCTCTGTTTATCTCATCAGCTAAAACAATATTAGCAAAGATAGGTCCTTTTTTAGTATAAAACTCTCCTGTTTTTTCATTATAGATCTCTGTTCCTATAATATCACTTGGCAATAGATCTGGTGTAAATTGTATTCTTGAGAATTTCAGACCTAGTGTTTGTGCTATTGTATTAACTGTTAAAGATTTAGCAAGTCCAGGCAACCCCTCAAGTAAAATATGATTTCCTGTAAAAATTCCAATTAGAATCTTTCTGATCATATCCTCTTGTCCTACTATTTTCTTTTCAATCTCCTTTTTTATAGTAGCTATTGTTTCTTTTTCTACTGATATTTTTTCTTTTAAGTTTTCCATAGTAAGTCCTCCTTAATAAAACTCTATATATTAATTTTTAATAAAAATAATCTACTTCCTTTTTTATCCATGATATATTAGACGAATAAAAGTATAAAATTGTTGAGTTTGAAAAAAATTTTTAAAATTAATTTTTAAAACTATAATTTACCTAACTAAGCTCAGTTATCTAGCACATCGCTAGGTTTTGACAAAGTACCTTTGTATTTAGCGATTATTAGTCAATTTTAGTTATCTATATTTCTTTTTTAACATCAAGTTGTCTCCATGTCAGTGAATAAAGAATCCCTATGGCTCATTCCGTTGAAAATGCAAAACTCGCTCCGCAAGCTCCGCTCAAACACGTTGCATTTTCTTAACTACATTTCGCTAAGGGCTTCTAATATTCACTTCCAAATTACTTCAACTTGATGTTAAGGATAATCTCTTTTACTTTAATTATTAAAATACTGAGTTATAGTTTAAAATAATTTAAAAGGAGCTGAACAAACTAATAGTTTGAACAGCCCCAATAGTTTTATTTAGTCTTTTCATTCATCTCAGCAAAGAGTGTACTAAACGATGTTAAGTTTTGAATTTCAGATGGTATAATAATTTTTGTAGCCTTACCATCAGCAACTTTTCCTAAAGTTTCCATACTCTTTAACATCAATACTTCTTTACTTGCTTCTGCTTCTTTCAACAACTTAATTCCCTCAGCCTCTGCTTCTTTAATTGCTCTAATTGCCTCAGCTCTACCTTCAGCCTCTTTGATAGCAACCTCTTTTTGTCCCTCTGCTCTAAGTATAGCAGATTGTTTTTCAGCTTCTGCTTTTAAAATAGCTGATTCCTTTTCTCCTTCAGCAACTAGAATAGCAGATTTCTTTTGCCCTTCAGCTCTCAAGATAGCCTCTCTTCTCTCTCTTTCAGCTTTCATCTGTCTTTCCATTGCATCTTGTATCTCTCTAGGTGGAATGATATTTTTCAATTCAACTCTATTTATTTTCATTCCCCAAGGGTCAGTAGCCTCATCAAGTATAACTCTCATCTCAGTGTTGATAGTATCTCTTGAAGTAAGAGTTGCATCTAGTTCCATAGCCCCAATTATATTTCTCAAAGTAGTTGCAGTTAAATTTTCTATTGCACTCATAGGGTTTTCAACTCCATAAGTATAAAGCTTAGGGTCAGTTATTTGAAAATATATAACTGAGTCTATCTGCATAGTAACATTATCTTTTGTAATTACAGGTTGAGGTTTAAAATCAATAACTTGCTCTTTTAAAGATACTCTCTTAACAACTCTATCTATAAAAGGCACAAGAATATTTATTCCCACATTCCAAGTTCCAAGATATTTTCCCAATCTTTCAATAACATAAGCTCTTGATTGAGGAACTATTCTTACATGAGTAGCCATTAAAGCAACAATAAGTATAAACAGTACTAAAATTATTATTCCATTCATTTTATTACCTCCTAGTATATCCTTTGATACATAGATAATAACATAATTTTTGAAAGTTGCATACTAATTTTAAAATAAAAACTCCCTTGATTTTTCAAGAGAGTTATAACTTTATTCTTCATCAATATTTATTTTATTTGAAAGAACACTTCCTGTTCTAAATCTAATTGATTTTCTAGGTATTGAATATTGAATCTTCTTTGTATTTATATTCATAATTCTTCTTGCAGGAACAACTTTTTTCTCAAATATCCCCCAACCTCTAAAGCTTACTGAATCATTAGTCTCTAAAGCTTCAAAGAGAGCTTCCCAAAATAGGTTTATTTTTTCCTTTGCTTCATGAATATTTTTAAGCCCTCTTTTTTTTTGATATAAAATCAAAAATTCTTTTTCAGTCATTATATAATCTCCTTTATCTAATTATTGAAATGTATTAATTTAACAGTAAGTAAACTTACTGTATTTTAACTATTCATAAAAACTTTCTCTTTTCCTTTTTATTTTTTTAAATAAATATAAAAATTGTTTTTTAAGAAAATTTTTGGTATAATTAAATTGTTATAGATATATACTTTGGAGGTGTTTCATGAACGTAATTATTTTAACTGGAAGACTTACAAGAGATCCAGAATTAAAGTTTGGACAAAGTGGAAAAGCTTATTCAAGATTTACTTTAGCTGTAGATAGACCAATGCAAAAGGGAGAAGCAGATTTTATCAACTGTGTAGCTTTTGGAAAAACTGCTGAATTAATTGGAGAATATTTAAGAAAAGGAAGAAAAGCAGGAGTTACAGGAAGACTTCAAATGGGAAAATATGAAGTTAATGGAGAAAAAAGAACAAGTTATGATGTAGTAGTTGATACTATTGAGTTCTTAGAATCTAAAAATGCTGTTGATTCTATGGGAGGATATGAGCCTCAAGATTATACACCATCTTACTCTGCTCCATCTTCTAACTCAAATACTTCTTCTAAACCTGTTGCAAAACCACAAGAAGAAGTTCCTTATGAAGATGATGATGAGTTCCCATTCTAAATTAAAATAATTTTTATTGACTCCATTTTTATAAATGGAGTTTTTTGTTATTTACAAAGTTTTTATGATATTATATGAATATAGATTTTTATTGTAAGGTGATGATTATGAAAGAAATTATAATAAGAGAGATGAAAAATAGTGATTGGGAAGAGGTAAAAAATATATATCAACAAGGAATAGACAGTGGAATATCTACTTTCATGAGAAATGTTCCAGAGTTTGAGTATTGGAATAAATCAAAATTAAAAATAGGTAGATTAGTTGCTATATATGAAGGGAAAATAGTTGGTTGGATAGTTCTCAGCTCTACGTCAGCAAGGGAAGAGTATTCAGGAGTTTGTGAGATAAGTGTCTATATTCATCAAGATTATAAGAGAATGGGAATAGGAAAAAAATTAATAGAGAAAGAGATCGAAGTATCTGAACAAAATAATATTTGGACACTTCAATCTGTAATGCTTGGTAATAATATTCCTAGTGTGAAATTACATGAAAGTTGTGGTTTTAGAGTGGTTGGATATAGGGAGAAAGTTGCAAGAGATAAAAATGGAGAGTGGCAAAATACATTTCTTATGGAGAGAAGAAGTAGAGTTATATTTTAAATTTAATAGGATTAATTTTCTTTGTCAAAATGTTTGCATATAACACTTGCTACTACTCCAGTTATCACTTGTATAATTAGTTCTATTAACAATGTGTTAATAATAAAATCTACAGTTTCTTTCAAATTTTTTCCTCTTTTTTAGTTAATTATTTCTATAAATAATTATTCTGATGCTAGAGTGATAAAAGTGTGTATAATCCTTTTAGAATAATTTATATTTTATAATATCATAATAACTTTAAAAAAGATATAGTAAATCTTGAATAAAATAGAAAATATTGAATTTGAAAAAATTATTTTTAAATTAATTATTACTAATAAAATTGAAAATACTTTGAAAAAAGTAGTAAAATCGTGATATAATGGAGAGTAAAAATCTTAATTTAATGGAGGGTATATGATAAAAGGAAATGTTGATGGGATCAAAGATTTTATTCTTAAAGAGCTTGATTCTATCTATGATATAACAGTGACAAAAAATAGAGTTATTGAGCCTGAAATAATAGTTTTAATAGCTTCTATAAGTAGTAGAATAAATAGAGAAATAAATGTTGCAATAGATAGAAGAGGAAATATAGTTGAGATATCTATTGGGGATAGTAGCAGTGTACAATTACCATTATTAAATGTACAAGAAAAAAGACTTAGTGGTATAAGAGTTATTCATACTCACCCTAATGGAAATCCTAATCTTTCAAGTATTGATATTTCAGCTCTTACAAAATTAAAATTAGATTGTATAGCTGCAATAGGGGTAGTTGAAGAAAAAATCACTGGAGTTGTAATGGGATTTTGTAATGTAGATGGAGATGAGTTGTCTCATGAAGTTACAGAGATTATGAATATTCCAGAATTTATTGACTATGATTTCCTTTATAGAATAGAAGAAATAGAATCTATTTTAAAGAAAAGAAATATAGTTGAAAATGATGATGAGTATGCTATCTTAGTTGGAATTGACAATGATGAAAGCCTTGATGAACTTGCAGAGTTAGCAAGAGCATGTAATGTAAAGGTGGTAGGAAAATTCTTCCAAAAGAAAAGTAAGATAGATCCATGCTATTTTATAGGAACAGGAAAAGTTATAGAACTTGCTAGATTTAAACAGATTAAAAAAGCTAACTTAATCATATTTGATGAAGAGCTAAGTGGATTACAAGTAAAAAATCTTGAGGAAGTTACAGGTTGCAAAGTAATAGATAGAACTGTTTTAATACTTGAGATATTTGCAACTAGAGCAAGAACAAGAGAGGCTAAAATTCAAGTTGAATTAGCACAATTAAAATATAGAAGTAGCAGACTTTTAGGATTTGGAACTACAATGTCAAGAACAGGAGGAGGAGTAGGAACTAAAGGTCCTGGAGAGAAAAAATTAGAGATTGATAAAAGAAGAATAAGAGAAACTATACATGATTTGAAACAGGAGTTAGAAAAAATTAGAAAAACAAGAATAACTCAAAGGGAGAAGAGAGATGAATCAGGTATACCAAAAATATCTTTAGTTGGATATACAAACGTTGGAAAATCTACTTTGAGAAATCTTCTTGTAAGTATGTATACAGCAGATAATACATCTAAGAAAGAGGATGTTTTTGCTGAAAATATGCTATTTGCAACATTGGATATAACAACAAGAGCTATTACTCTTCCAGATAAAAGAGTTGCTTCACTTACTGACACAGTAGGATTTGTAAGAAAATTGCCACATGATTTAGTAGAGGCTTTTAAATCTACTCTTGAAGAGGTAAGTTTTTCAGACCTAATAATTCATGTAGTAGATATTTCAAGTGATACTGTTGTAGAGCAGATCAAAGCAGTAGAAAATGTTTTAAGTGAGTTAAACGCTTTAGATAAGCCAACTTTTTTAGCACTTAATAAGTGTGAAATGGCTACTCCTGAGCAGATTGCAAATGTAAAAGAAAAATTTAGTAATTATCAAATGATAGAGATAAGTGCAAAACAAAACTATAATATTGATAAATTCTTAGATATGACAGTTTCATTACTGCCACAAACAACAAGAAAATGTACATATCTAATTCCATATACAGACACTTCAATGGGAGCTTATCTTCATAGAAATGCTATTATTCAAAGTGAAGATTATGAAGGTGAAGGAGTTAGAATAGTTGCAATTGTAAATGATGAAGTTTATAATAGATGTAGAAAGTTTATGGTTGAGGAGACACTATGTTAAGTATAATAAGAGAGATTCTAAAATTAGCTCTCCCTGCAGTTGGGGAAATGGTTTTGTATATGATGATTTGGGTATTGGATACCCTTATGATAGGAAATCATACTGGACAGATAGGGGTTTCAGCAGTTGGACTTAGCTCTGAGATTATGTATACTTTTACAAATATGTTAGTTGCTATGGGGCTTTCAATCTCTGTTACTTCAATAGTTTCAAGATCAATAGGGAGTAGAGATTTTGAAAAAGCAAGAATCACTTCAGATATTGCTTTAAAAATTGGAGCTATTATTGCTATTCTTTTAGGAGTAATATTCTTTACATTCCCTAAAGAGATTTTAACAATAGCTAAAGCTGATGGTAAATATGTTCTTCCATTAGCAACAAAATATATGAGAATATGTTCTATTGCTATTGTTTTTAATGTTTTAACAAGTGTATTTAATGGAATTTTTAGAGGTTGTAGAAATACAAAATCACCACTTTATACAGCTTTTATAGTAAATGTTGTAAATGTTTCTTTAGACTATATTTTAATCTTTGGTAAATTTGGTGCTCCAGAGATGGGAGTTGCTGGAGGTGCAATAGCCACTGCAGTTGGAAACTTTGCAGGATTTTTATTTACTATGACACAGTTGAAAAAAATTCCATTTAAAGTAAATCTATTCTCTGAATTTAAAAGAGAGTATTTTAGAGAATTAGTTAAGTTATCTATTCCTTCAGCTTTACAAGAGGGAGCTTTTAGTATAAATAGACTTATAAATGTAACATTAATAATGACATTGGGAAGTCTTGCCTTTGCAGCAAATCAGATAACTATTAATATAGAATCAATCTCTTTTATGCCTGGTTGGGGATTTGCCATTGCTTGTACCTCTCTTGTTGGTTATAGTATTGGAGAAAAGGATTATAAAAAAGCTAAATCTTATGTAATATATTCTATGGTTTTATCATCTTTAGTAATGGGGATTTTTGCTATTATATTTTTAGTATCACCAGAACCAATAATTACAGCTTTTATAAAAGATAGCGAAAAAGAGGTTATAACAATAGGATCAACTTGTCTTATGATAGCCTCTATAGAACAGATACCTATAGCTATATCAATGGTTTTAGGAGGAGCTTTAAAGGGAACTGGAGATAGTAAAACACCATTTAAAATAGTATTATTTACAAACTGGGTAATTCGTTTACCTCTAGTTTACTATTTTATCTATATTCAAAAAGCTCCTGTAACTTATTTTTGGAGAATTACAGCACTTCAATGGATAATAGAAGCAATTATTATGCTTGTTGTTTTCCATTACAAATGGAAGAAAAATTATGAAATTAATTAAATTATAAAATTAATATTTTCAAAGAGGTTATCGTTAATGAATTATATGGGTAATGCTAATTGGTGGAATAGAAGATTTTAAAGAGCTAAATCCAAATAATTTTATAGATAAAAAAGAGGATGAAATTAATAATAACAGATTTATAAGATATATTTGGAAAAAATAATTGTATATAAAATGAGCTAGAAAAATCAATTTTGATCTCTCTAGCTCTATTTTTTTTATCTATTCTTTAATAGATCTCTAATTTCAGTAAGTAAAACCTCTTGAGCAGTAGGTTTTGGTGGAGCTTTCTCCTCTTTCTTTTTAAAATTATTTATAAGTTTTACAAATATAAATATACAAAATACTATTATTAAAAAATCAATGATATTTTGTAAGAATAGTCCATATTTAATTAATATTGGCTCTCCTGTTGCACTACTTACAGGGATTTTTACTTCAAGAGCAGATATATTAATCTTTCCTGTAATTGTTCCCAAAAGTGGTATAATTACATCTTTAACTAAGCTATTTACAATTTTACTAAAAGCTCCCCCTATAATTACCCCAATAGCCATGTCCAGTACATTTCCACGAACAGCAAATGCTTTAAATTCTTTTAATATACTCACCTTCATACCCCCTTTGTTTTTTTATTTAATATATTTTACTAGACAATTCTTCATATTCCTTTAAATATTAAAAAAATAATAAAATTATATGTGTAATTATTAAAAAATATTATTATTTTTAGTGTATTATGATATAATCAATATGGAGGGGAAATTTATGAAGATTAATTACGAAATTTTAATGGAACAACAATTAAAAGAGATAGAAAAAACAGGACTAAAACCTAAACTACTTCTACACTCTTGTTGTGCTCCATGTAGTTCTGCTATATTAGAATTTTTGCAAAATTATTTTGATATAACTGTTTATTTTTATAATCCTAACATTACATTTGAAGAAGAGTATTATAAACGTTTAAATGAACAGAGAGAGTATCATGAAAAAAGAGGGTATTCAATCAGAGTAATTGAGGGAAATTATGATCCTAAAGAGGATTTTTTTAAGCAAGTAAAGGGATTAGAAGATAGAAGAGAAGGAGGAGAGAGATGTTTTAAATGCTATACTCTTAGAATGGAAGCTACTGCACAAAAAGCTAAAGAGTTAGGATTTGATTATTTTTCAACTGTTCTTAGTATAAGTCCTTTAAAAAATGCTCAATGGATAAATGAGATTGGAGAGGAACTTTCTGAAAAATATGGTATAAAATTTCTAAATGGAGATTTTAAAAAGAAAAACAGATACTTAAGAAGTACTGAAATCTCAAGAGAATATGAACTGTATAGACAAGATTATTGTGGTTGTGTATTCTCTAAAATGGAAAGAGAAGCAAAGGAAAAAGAAAAACTGACTGGAGGAAGAGAATGAGAAATTTTTCTGAAAAAACTGTAAAAACAATATCTATATGCTTTATACTACTATTTTTATTAATGGGAGTAAATAAACACTACTATTATTTTGGGTTAATGATAATTCCAGCAATGATATATTTTTCAACTTGGAAAGTAGTTTTATTTGAAGATAAAATAGGAAGATTTGCATCTATTATTATTGGTCTTTTAATGTCAGCATTTATTTTTTATTGTCAATACTATTTACAAGCTGGAGTTGAACCAACTAAAAATGTAATTGCTTTAAAATTGACAATATCTTTATGTATAGGACTTTGGCTAGGAAGCTTTATTGCTAAATATATCTATGTTAGAATAAAATTCTTTATAAATAGAATAGGGAGCAAAGGGGAACAAAAAGAGTATCCTATTATTAAAATGGTAGTTGATCAAAAAAAATATTTTAAAAAGCCTGGAAGCAAGTATTATATTAACTTTTACTATGCTTTTTTAGATGTAAATGGAGAAGAGGTAAAATTTCTTGTTGAAAAAGAGGTTTATGATAAGTTTCTTGGTAAAAAGTGTATGAATATCAACATTAAGAGAGGGTCTCTTGGTGTAAGATATGGTGTTAATTTAATAGAGGGATAAAAAATTAAGGAGAAAAAATGTTTGAAAAAGAAGTTTATATTGAAAGAAGAAGAGTTTTAAAAGAAAAACTTATGAAAGGTATCGTTATTATAAATGGAAATGAGGAAGCACCAAGAAGCTACAAAGATGAGTGTTATCCTTTTGTACAAGATTCAACTTTCCGTTATTATTTTGGTATGGATGTACCAAATCTTATTGGAATAATAGATATTGATAGAGATAAAGAATATATTTTTGGAACAGATTTTACTCTTGATGATATTGTTTGGAGTGGTGAACAAAAGCTTTTAAAAACTTTTGCTAATGAAGTTGGTGTAAATAATTTTGTTGAAATGAAGGATTTTGATAACTTTATTAAAAATTGTAAGGAGAGAAGAGGAAGATTCCATATTTTACCTCAATATAGAGGAGATAATAAATTAAGAGTATGTAAAGCTTTAGAGATAAGCCCATTTGAATATGATGAGTACATCTCTTATGACTTTGTAAAAGCTGTAATTGAACAGAGAAATACAAAATCTCAAAAGGAGATTGAGCAAATTGAAAATGCAGTAAATATCACTAGAGAGATGCAACTTACTGCAATGAAAACAGTTAAAGCTGGAATGAAAGAGTATGAAGTTGTGGCAGTTCTAGAATCTATAGCAAAAAAATATTATGGTGATCTATCTTTCCACACTATCTTTACTAAGAATGGGCATATTTTACATAATCATGGTTATGATAATACAATAGAAAATGGAGATATTATTGTATTAGATTGTGGAGCAAGAAATAGAAAGGGATATTGTGGAGATATGACAACATCTTTCCCTGTTAGTGGGAAATTTAGTGATAGACAAAAAGATATTTACTCACTTTTAATAGAGATGTTTGAAAAGGCAGAATCTATGGTAAAGCCAGGAGTTAACTATAAAGATGTTCATCTAGCTGTATCTAAAGTTTTAGCAGAAGGAATGATTAAAAGAGGCCTTATGAAGGGAGATGCTGAAAAAGCTGTAAAAGCTGGTGCTCATGCTATTTTCTTCCCTCATGGATTAGGACATATGTTAGGACTTGATGTACATGATATGGAAAATTTAGGTGAAGATTTAGTTGGTTATGAAAGCTTCCCTAGAGATATGCAGTTTGGTTTAAAATCATTGAGACTTGCAAGAGAGTTAAAAGAGGGATATGTTTTCACTATTGAGCCGGGAATCTATTTTATTCCTGAACTTGCTAAGAGATGGAAAGAGGAAGGAAAATTCCAAGAGTTTTTAAACTATGATAAGATTGAAGAGTACTCTGACTTTGGTGGAATGAGATATGAGGGAGATTTTGTTATCACTAAAGATGGAGCTAGAAGATTAGGAGAGAAAATGCCTAAATACTTTAATGAGATTGAAGAGGCAATGAAAAAGTAACATTTATATTTTCTTTGAAAATAACCTTGTAAGTTTTTTACAGGGTTATTTTTTTATATAAAAGTATCTACTCAGCTGATCAAATTCTATAAAAAATTAGCTAGCTTAAAGTTTAATTTTTATGATACTAGATTATCTTTTAAAGTTCAGTTTTCAAAACTTCCAATAATCAAGGAGTTCAATAGAACGACTATGATTATTGAGACGCAGAAACGGAGTTTCTGTGATCCTTAATGTAGCACAGGACTTCGCCTGTGTCTCAAAAGTAATAGTCGTCTACACTCCCTTACTTTTGGAAATTACAGCTTTAGTTGATATTAGGATAAAATTTTGCTTTTTATAATATTTATAGGTAATAGGTGAATAGTTATATATAAAAAGACTGCCAAAATTGATAATTTATCAACTTATAGCAGTCTCTATATTTTAAACTATTTTATTTAATAATAACTATTAAATTTTACTTACATCGAATACTTCAAGTTTATCTTCTTCAACATGTCTATCTTGCATTCTTAAAATTGCACTGATAGTATCTAAAGCTGTTAAAACTTCAACTCCATATTCAATAGCAGTTCTTCTCATTTTAAATCCATCTCTTTGAGCATCGTTTGCTTTTGTAGGTGTGTTAATTAGTAGATCAACTTCTCTATTTTTTAATACATCAGAGATGTTAGGTGATGCTTCTCCCATTCTATTTACTATCTTAGCTTCAACACCATGATCAGCTAGGAATTTTTGAGTTCCTTTAGTTGCATAAAGGATAGATCCATGCTCAACAAGGCTCTTAGCTATTGGTAAGAACTCCTCTTTATCTTTATCTCTAATAGTAACAAGTATCTTTCTATCTTTGATTAGGTGAACTCTCTTAGCTCCTAAAAGTCCTTTATAGATAGCTTCATCTACGTTGTTTCCAACTCCTAGAACTTCTCCTGTAGATCTCATTTCAGGTCCTAATGATACTTCAACACTTGAAAGTTTTTCAGTAGAGAATACTGGTACTTTTACAGCAACTACATTTGGTTTTTTATAGATTCCTGTTCCATAAGGCATATCTTTTAATTTTTCTCCAAGTGCCACTCTTGTAGCTATTTCAATAGCAGGTACTCCTGAAACTTTTGAAATATATGGAACTGTTCTTGAAGATCTTGGGTTAACTTCAATTACATATAGTTTGTGCTCATAAGCTATAAATTGAATGTTCATCATACCTTTAACTTCAAGAGCTTTAGCTATTTTCTTAGTGATTTCAAGAAGTTCTTCCTCTGTTCCTTCATATAGATTTTGTTGAGGATAGATAGTTATTGAGTCTCCAGAGTGAACTCCTGCTCTTTCTAAGTGTTCCATAACTCCAGGGATTAATACATCTTCTCCATCACAGATAGCATCTACTTCAAGTTCAATACCGTTTAGATATTTATCTATTAGTACTGGGTTTGAAGGGTCTCTATCAAATGATGCTTCTAGGTATTTAACTAGGTTGTATTCATCGTGACAAATTTCCATTCCTTGTCCTCCAAGTACATATGAAGGTCTTACAAGTACTGGATATTTAATTTCATTTGCTATTGAGATTCCATGGTTTACATCCCATACTGCTCTTCCTTTTGGTCTAGCAATATCAAGTTCTTCCATCATCTCTTCAAATCTTTCTCTATCTTCTGCTTCGTCAATTTTGTCTGCACTTGTTCCAATTACTTTTATTCCTCTATCACTTAGGTCATTTGCTAATTTAATAGCTGTTTGTCCTCCAAATTGAAGAATAACTCCTTCTGGTTTTTCTTTTTCAAGAATATTCATAATATCTTCTGTTACAAGTGGTTCAAAGTATAGTTTATCAGCAGTTGAGAAGTCTGTTGATACAGTTTCTGGGTTGTTGTTGATAATTATACTTTCTATTCCAAGTTTTTTAAGTGTTTTAACTGCATGTACTGTACAGTAGTCAAATTCTATTCCTTGTCCAATTCTGATTGGTCCTGAACCTATAACAACTATTTTTCTTCTATCTGATACTGTTGCATCATCATATTGGTCATAAGTTGAGTAGTAATATGAAGATGTAGCTTTGTATTCTCCAGCACAAGTGTCAACCATTTTGTAAACCGGTGTTATATGATAAGCTTTTCTCTTAGTATAGATGTCATCTTCACTGATTCCCATAAGATCTGCTATTCCTTTATCTGAGAATCCTTTATTTTTTAATTTTCTTAAATAATCTGGATCTAATTCTTTGAATTTTAATCCTTTTAAAATCTCTTCTTGTTTAACTATCCATTCGATTTTTTCCATGAAGAATTTATCTATTCCAGTTAATTTTTGAAGTTTTTCTTTGATATATCCTCTTCTTAACATCTCTGCAACAACGAAGATTCTTTCATCATCTGGTTTAACTACTGCAGCTTTTAATTGCTCCATAGTCATTTTCTTAGCTACTGGGTGTTCTAAGTTATATCTTCCAATTTCAAGTGATCTGATTCCTTTTAAGAAAGCTGATTCAAATGTACTTCCGATAGCCATAACTTCTCCAGTTGCCATCATTTTTGTTCCTAGTGTTCTATTTGCTTTTTTGAATTTATCAAATGGCCACTTAGGAATTTTTACAACTATATAGTCAATAGTTGGATCGAAACAAGCATAAGTTGTTTGAGTAGCTTCGTTTACTATTTCATCAAGAGTGTATCCCATAGCAAGTTTTGTAGATACTCTAGCTATTGGGTAACCAGTTGCTTTTGATGCAAGAGCTGATGATCTTGAAACTCTTGGGTTGATCTCTATAATTGCATATTCAAATGATTTTGGATGAAGAGCAAATTGAACGTTACATCCTCCTATAACTCCAACTTCATTTACTATTTTAACTGCTGATGCTCTAAGCATTGCACACTCTTTAGCTGATAATGTTTGAGTTGGTGCAACAACTATTGAGTCTCCAGTATGGATTCCAACTGGGTCAACGTTTTCCATGTTACATACAACTATTGTATTTCCATTTTTATCTCTGATTACTTCATATTCAATCTCTTTCCATCCATAGATTGATTTTTCAAGAAGTACTTGTCCTACCATTGAAAGAGCAAGTCCTTTTACTAATATATCTTCTAGCTCTTTAGGGTTGTTAGCAATTCCCCCTCCAGTTCCTCCAAGAGTATATGCAGGTCTTACAACGATTGGGTATCCAATCTCTCTTGCAACTTCAAATCCTTCTTCAAGAGTTTCAACTATTTTACTTTGAATAATAGGTTCTCCTAATTTATTCATTGTTTCTCTGAATATTTCTCTGTCTTCTCCCTTTTTAATAGATTCAACAGAAGTTCCAATTACTCTTACTCCATATTTTTCAAGGATACCTTTTTCTGAAAGCTCAACTACCATGTTAAGTCCAGTTTGTCCTCCCATTCCTGCAATAATAGAGTCTGGTCTTTCTTTAGCTATTACTTTTTCAACAAATTCTATTGTGATTGGTTCGATGTATATTCTATCAGCAACTGCTTTATCTGTCATAATTGTAGCAGGGTTTGAGTTGATAAGTACAACTTCAATTCCCTCTTTTTTTAGAGTTTCACAAGCTTGAGTTCCTGAATAGTCAAATTCAGCAGCTTGCCCTATTATAATTGGTCCTGAACCTATTACAAGTGTTTTCTTTATAGATTTATCTAACATCTTTTTCTTTCCTCCTAATTATCTAAAAACTTTTAACCTTCAACTTTACAAAATACTACGCTTTTTTCTCTATAGTCTTTAAAAAATCAGCAAATAAGTTATTTGAATCTTCTGGATATGCTTCAGGTAAGAATTGTACTCCCATAGCTGAAAGTTCAACATTTCTGAATCCTTCTACTGTTTTATCATTTAGGTTTACATGAGTAGCCTCAGCATTTCCTAAAGCATCTATTGTATATCCATGATTTTGAGATGTTACATATATTCTGTTTCTTGCTATATCTTTAACTGGGTGATTAGCTCCTCTGTGTCCATTGTTCATTTTAGCTATAGTTCCTCCAAGAGCTAGGTTTAATACTTGAGCTCCTAAAGATACTCCAAATACTGGAAGTTTTCCTAATACTTCTTTTACTGTAGCTACAACTTCTGGTATATCTTCTGGATTTCCAGGTCCACTTGATAAGAATAGTGCATCTATATTGTGTTTTTTCATTTCTTCAAAAGTTGTATTGTATGGGAATATTGAAACTGCAAATCCCATTTTAGAAAGAGAATCTACAGTACTTCTTTTAACTCCTAGATCTAGAACTCCTATTCTAAGTCCATTTCCTCCAACTTCAATTATCTCTTTTCTACTTACTTCAGCAACTGCATTTTCATATGAGAAATTATCAAACTTTTCTTTTAACTCTTTGTGTGTAAGATCATCAGTTGTGATAATAGCTTTCATAGATCCATTGTCTCTTATTATTTTAGCTATCTCTCTTGTATCTACTCCTTTAAATCCTACTACATTATATTGTCTTAAGAATCCGTCTAATGTCATTTCACATCTAAAGTTGTTAGGTAATTTTGCATCTTCTTTAATAACAAACCCTTTTAAATGAATCTTATCTGACTCCATATCATCTAGGTTAATTCCATAGTTCCCTACCATTGGATATGTCATAACTACTATTTTACCATATAGTGATGGATCAGTAAGAGTTTCTTGATACCCTACCATTCCAGTAGTAAAAACTATTTCTCCTGTAGTTTCACCTAAATGTCCAAAGATTTTTCCATCAAAGCTCATGCCATTTTCAAGAATAAGTTTACCTTTCATTTCCCCTCCTAAAAAAAAAGATACAACTACAAAAAGTTATATCTTAGAAAATTTAAAATATTTAAAATTATGAATAACAAATCTAAAAGAAAAATCAAAAAGAAAAGCAAATAGTTTTAGCTTAAATATGTTATTATACTCTTTATTTGATAGTATAAATTCCGCCATATAACTTCCCTCCTGATTTTTACTAAAAAATATTATAGCTATTTTTCATAATTTTGTCAAGAAAATTCTTTTATCTACACATATAAAAAAAATTTTTCCCTCTATCGAAAATTTTCTTCATAATTAGTTCAAAATGTTAATTTAAAAAAGTTTTTTATTAATATTTTTCATATCAATAAAAAAAATTGATATTATAACAAAAAAATATATGGACTTTTTATAAGTTTTGTGTTTATAATATATTTATTTATGTAAAAATTATGTAAAATAACAAAAGAATATTTAAGGTAGGAATTATTATGAAAAAAAGTAAAAAAAAATTATTATTTAGTTCCATAACAATTATTTTATTTTTATCTTCAATAGCTATTATTATTGGAACCTTCATTCAAATACAAAATAAAATTCAAAAACAAATGCTTAAAAATTATATGGAACAAATCGAAGAACTTTCTGATCAAATTATAAATACTATTCACTTAGAGATAGAAAATTCTGTACATATTTTAGAATTGATTAGTAATTCAATAGAAATAGATCCTAATTCTACTGAAAAAACTTTAAATTCTCTAAGAAAAATAAAAAAAAGTCGCTTCTCTTCATTTGGAATTATAAATAATAACGGTGAAGCAATTAATTTAAATGGAAATCGTTGGAAAATTGATACAAAAAAATTTATTTCTAATCTTTCTTTTATAAAAAACAAACATCCCTACTATGTTTCTGATATTTTAGATAAAAACTTAATAAATAATAAAAGTAATAAAACAAATGAAATATTAATAGCTATTCCTTTATATAAAAATAATAAAAAAATAGGAGCTTTATTTGGATATTATCCAATTTCGGAAATTGAAGAGGAAATCAATATTTCTAAAAATGATCAAAAATATTTTTATATAATTGACACTTTAGGAAAGTATATAAATAATTTTACTGAAGATAGTTTTTACCCACCAAACAATCTCTCAATATGGAATGCTATGAAAAAATATAAATTTTCTGAAGAAAATGCTTTGGATAAAATTCAACAAAATATAGCTGAGGGTAAAAAAGGAATTTTTTACTTTAAATATAATGAAACTCCTCACTATGTTGTTTATGCCCCTCTTGGTATAAACAAATGGTATGTTTTTTCTAGTTTTACAGAACAAGAACTTACTGCTCGTGCTGAAGAGTTCCAATCTATTTCAAAAGAACTTTTATTTCATTTAATATTGCTTATGGTTATTTTAATTACTATAATTATTGGAATTGCAGTATATATTTATAAATTAGTTACAATTCAAAGTAAAAAAATAGAGTTTAAAAATAAAATGTTTAATATGTTAGCTGATAAAACGAAAGATATTTTCTATGAAATTCATTTTGAGAAAAATCTTTTTGTACTTTATAATTTTTCACCTAAAAATAAACAATTAAATATTCCTTTTGAATATGTTTCACCTAAAAATATGTTAAAATCTAATTATATAAATGATGAAAATTTAGTTCACTATCAAAATCTATATAATAATATTATTAATAAAGAAAATGTAGAAAATCTAATTATTCAATTAAAAAAAGATGGTATTTGGAAATGGTTTCGTACAAATGCTGTATTTCTTAATCCTCAAAGTGTAGTTGGGATTTTAGAAGATTTTACAGAGGAAAAAGAACAAGAATTAGAAATAAAAAGAATCAGTGAAAAATCTAAATATGATTTTTTAACCCAACTATATAATCGTGAAACTTTTGAGTTTGAATTTAATAACTTTTTTATCAATGATAAAAAAAAGGGATTTGTAAGTGCACTTTTCCTTTTAGATTTAGATAACTTTAAAAATATAAACGACAAATTTGGACATAGAACAGGTGATAAGGTTCTACAAGATACGTCAAATACATTGAAAACTTCTTTAAGAGGAACTGATATTTTAGGAAGATTAGGTGGAGATGAGTTTGTAGTATTAATTCCTAATGCCCCTAATATAGAAGCTGTTCGTAGTATAGCTAAAAAGTTAAATCGTTCTCTTATAAAAACATGTAGTAAATCTAATAAAAGTATTACTATTTCTTGTTCTATCGGAATTGCAATTTTAAAAGATGACATGACCTTTAAAAAAGCTTATGAAATTGCTGATTCTGCTCTTTATCATGTTAAGAAAAATGGAAGAAATTCTTATTATATAGAATAGGCTTTTCATCAAAGTAAACAACTACTGTAACTACTCAGCTATCTAAATTCTACAAAAGATTATTTAGTTCAAAGTTTAATTTTCATGATACTAGATTATCTTTTAAAGTTCAGTTTTCAAAACTTATATTTTTAATATCAACTAGCCTTCATACTA
>ERZ773142.589-NODE-589-length-29594-cov-22.6058_pt1 | contig 29594 bp, 25 predicted proteins | sample MGYA00580853_ERZ773142 | MGnify/ENA primary metagenome ERZ773142 (study PRJEB29015, sample SAMEA2737862) | human gut metagenome | biome: human gut; feature: human-associated habitat; material: faeces | place: China | collected 2012 ... | reverse complement strand
CAGATTATTCCACACCAGTTCCATCAGATCCTGATCCGCATAAATTTCTGCCCGATCCTCCATTTCTACTTCCATCTCGATCTCTTTTTTCTCCCAGGCAGATTCATATTGCAGAATGCAGTCACATAACTGTCTGCACACATCATACACTTCTGCCTCCGGCTGTATTTTCTGGTTTTCCAGCTTATTCAGCTTTAAAATATTGCTGATCAGATCAGACAGGCGCGTTGCTGTATTTTCAATGGCTTCCCCATATTCTCTGCGCTGTTCCTCCGACAACGCATCCCTCTGCAAAAGTTCCGCATAATTTTTAATAATAGAAAGCGGTGTTTTCATCTCATGAGAAACATTTGACACAAAATCTGTTTTCAGCGTTTCAATGCTCCCTAGTTCTTCCACCATCTTATTAAAATCCAGAATCATGACATCCAGATAATCCCGTTTCTCCATTGTATGAAATGTAGGTACATAGACGGAAAAATCTCCGTTCGCCACTTTTCTGGTAGCCTCTGCCATTTTATACAGTGGTTCTTCGTAGGTTCTTTTTACCTTCCATCTGGTAAACAGCGTCAGTCCCATGGCAACCATTCCCCAGTAACACATCGGCACCACGGTCATCACCGCTTTATTCCAGCCTGCCGAATTCATAAACACGATCAGTCCGGTATGTATCCCCGACATCAGAAACAGAACCCCAATATAGATTCCAAATAAAGAAACCGGAAATAAACTTTGCTTTACTTTTCCCCTTTGTTCCTCTCGTTCTTTCATTGCAGCACCACCTTGTATCCAAGCCCGCGGACTGTCACAATCTTAAATCCGTCACAGGCTGACAGTTTATCTCTGAGTTTTGTAACATAAACATCCACAGCCCTCAGACTGGTATCTGTCTCCACACCCCAGAACTCGTCCATGAGCTGCGCTCTGGAAAACGTTTTTTTCGGATAAGACAAAAGCTTGTAAATAATATTAAATTCTCTTGTAGTAAGACTGATCTCTTCTCCGTCAATTTCTGCACTCATAGCATCCGCATCCAGTATCAGATTTCCCACCGTAATTTTTCTTTCCATCTCTATATTTGCCCTGCGAAGCAATGCCCTTACACGAAGAAGCAGTTCATCCAGTTCTATCGGCTTTACCATATAGTCGTCGATCCCGAGCTGAAACCCTTTCCGCTTGGAAGGCAGATCATCTTTTGCCGACATAAACAGGATCGGAATCGTCTCATTTATCCGGCGAACTGTCCCGGCAAACTCAAACCCGTCAATCTCCGGCATCATAATATCAGAAATAATCAGCTGGTACACCGTATGATACATTTCCTCATATGCCGCAGCTGCCGACAGACACCCCTTCGCCTGAAAACCACTGTCATTCAGATAGGTGCATACAATCTGATTTAATTTTTCATCATCTTCCACTACAAGTATACGAATCATTTTTATCTTCTCCTTTTGTATCTCTTCCCATTTTCCTAAAATACAGGACGATCCTAACACATTTTTGTTTTCGTTTTGTTTGTGAATTATGTACAAATTGTAAACAAAAAACAAGGTGCGGTCAATTTTTTCTTCTGACGCACCTGTTTCTGACTCTTTTATTTTAAAGATTTGATAAATTAAATGAGACAAAGTAAATCCACAACTCCTTTGCAATCTCTGGTGCTGCATAACTCCATGCAATACTCATGCACATCCCGATTCCAACTGTACCAATCATTGCAATCAATACTGTAGCTATCGTCTTTTTGGACACTCTGCCTGCCTTGTTCTTTTCTTTCATATTCTCATACCAGCCTTTCTTTGTTTGATGGTATGAGAATAGCACTCTTTTGTTTATCCAATGTTTGATATTTGTTTCTGAATTATTAAAAGCTTCAAAATCTTTTCCTACAGCAGAAATTCGCAGAACACATAATTGCTGACATCAATCCCTCTTTTTGTCAGCCGGATTTTATCCTCTTTCACTTCTAACATTTTTTCCTGCTCCAGTTTTTCAATCACGTCTCCGTAGATTTCTTCTATCGTATTTCCAAAACAATTCTCAAACTGGATTCGGGAGATTCCCTGCATCTTTCGAAGTCCCAGAAACATAAATTCTTCCATGGCATCTTCCTTTGTCAGCACTTCGATTTCTTCCCGCAGATCTTCTCCTGATCCTATTCTTTCTATATAAGAGATCATATCTGTACAAAGATGGTATCTGGTATTGGAAATAAAAGACGAGGCTCCCAGACCGATCCCTAAATACTCTACTCTGCTCCAATACCCCAGATTGTGTCTGCACTCTTTTCCTTCCCGTGCATAATTGGAAATCTCATAGCGATGAAATCCATATTCTTCCAGAATTCCCTCTGTCCGCTCATACATCTGCCGCTCTGCATCTTCATCCGGAAGAGGCGGATATTTCTCCTGATCTGTCTGTCCTTTTCCATACCACTGATAAAATCGGGTTCCTTCCTCAATGATCAGACTGTACGCAGAAATATGCTCCGGATGTAATTCTGCCACCGTACGAAGGGTGTGCTCCCAGCTTTTTACGGTCTGTCCGGGAATGGCTGAGATGAGATCAATGTTGATATTATCAAATCCTGCCTGCCGTGCCATGTCATAGGATTCCCGAAATTCTTCATACGTATGGATTCGTCCCAGCATTTTCAGTTCCTCATTGTTGACAGACTGTAATCCGAAACTGATCCTGTTGATTCCCGCCTGTTTCCATCCTTCTAGTTTTTCTTCCGTCACAGTTCCCGGATTTGCTTCGATTGTAATCTCCGCATCCCTGTCGATGGTAAATACCTGTCTCAGCATTTTAAAAATCTCACCCATCTGTTCACACGACAAAATGGACGGAGTTCCTCCGCCCACAAAAACAGAAGATACCTGGTAAGATGAAGCAACCTCGCGGTATCTTTGTATTTCTTTTTTTAATGCATCCACATACTCCGCTTTGGCTGCATCATTTGCCGGTGCAGACAAAAAGTCGCAATAGGCACATTTCTGTACGCAAAACGGAATGTGGATATATAATTCTAATTTCTGCATCATACAGTCCTCTTTCTTTTTTAATAGGTACAGTATAATACAGTCCTGTTTATTTTGTCCATTCCAGAGAATCAATTCCATCCATTAAAATTGCCTCTCCATCCTGTCCCGTAACCTGAATATCTTCCAGCACAAGTGTCTTTATATTCCTTGCAAAAATTCCCATTTTGCAGATATTCTCATCGATCCCGTCCAGCATTGCCGGCTGTCCACTGACCGCTTCTTTTGCATAACTGACCTGCACATGTTTCATTTCCACCCGCTCAATTTTCTGTTCCGGGAGTCCATAGAAAAATACTGCTGCCACATGACAGTTTTCTGCCTGAATATTTCTAAAACACAGTTCTTTAATCTGTGGAGTTCTCTCATCCACTGCAAGAGGTTCTTTACACTGTACATATTCGCTGTGTCCATCCGGATCACAAAAATAGAAACAATTGATCACAAACGGAGTCAGCACAGAATCCATTTTGATATCTTCAAACAAAACACCATCAATTATCGCATCTTTCCCACGCCCTCTTCTCGTTTTGATCCGAAGTCCGCGATCCGTATTAATAAACACACACTGTCTTGCCTGCAGATTCCTGATCCCTGCCGCCATCTCACTTCCCAGAGTGATTGAGCCATGCCCGTCCCGCATACAACATTGACGAATCCTCAAATTGGAAGACGGCACTTTGTACTTTGCTCCCACGGAAATCTTTCCGGACTTCACAGCAATGCAGTCATCTCCTACAGAGAACAGACATCCTGTGATTTCTACATCGTCGCAAGATTCCGGATTCAATCCATCTGTGTTTGGAGAATCTTTTGGTCCCAATACCGTTACTTTGATAAATTGCAGGCGGTTGGAAAAATACGGATGGATATTCCAGCTCGGACTGTTCTGTACCGTAATTCCCACAACCCTCACATCCTCGCACCGATTCAGAAAAATCATACGCGGTCTTGCAGCAATCCGGATCTTTTTCGCCTCAAACCACCAGTTGTCCCAGGAAGCGTTTCCGTCAATCGTGCCTTCTCCGTAAATCGTCACATCTTTCACTCCGATTCCCGTGATGATTCCGGAGAACATATCACAGGCATCTCCCTCCCATGTTCCGAGAATGTATTCTTTGTCTTTATTTTCATTTTGGCAGGTTCCTTTTAAAACCGGAAATTTCTCACGCTCTGTGCATGCCGAAAGGACTGCCCCTTTTGCCAGTTCCATTGTAAGATGATCTTTTAAAAACAGACTTGTGATCCGGTATACTCCCTCGGGAATCAGCACACGACTGTTCTTCGGACATGCCATGATCGCAGCCTGGATATATGTCGTATCATCCTGAATGCCATCTCCCTTTGCGCCAAAATCACGCACATTCAGCGTATAATCCTGAGCCTCTGTACAAAACACGATTTCTGATTTTTCTTCTCCCTTTTGAACCGCAACACAATACTCTTTTTCAGGTTCCAGGTCATACAGAACATTCACTACCTGCTTTGTTTCTTTATAAAACTCTCCGTTTAGATAAATCTGACAAGGCTGCGCCATCTCATAGATACTTCCTTCACAGCATTCCAACACAGCTGCCCGTGCATGTTTCCAAATCAATTTTAATTCCATCTTGATCTCCTTTGTACATTTTTAATATATTGTAACAGCTTACATTATTCATTTTCACCTATTTACATTTTCATTTTCCCTATCAAACGTATGTTATCATTGTGTTTTTTAATTGTCAATTATCTATTTTGTACAATAATATTCAATATATTTATCAAAAATACACAATACACTTTTTTCACATCATATGTTATCATAATAACGAATTATTATTTTCCTGTTTTTTCTTTATTTTAAGCCTATGTTAGCACTTACATTAAGGAGGTATTCAAAATGAAAATTTTAGATAATTACATTAAACAGTTGATTGAAAACAGCACACCGCAGGAACCTGCATGGAATATCGAAAAAATCCGCGCCGGAAAACCGAACACCTGGAATTACATTGACGGCTGCATGATCAAAGCTCTGATCACTTTTTATGATATCACAAAAGATGAACGCTATCTGCAGTTTGCCGATGAATTCATTGATTATTTCGTACAGGAAGACGGATCCATCAAATATTATGATCCCAAAGAATACAATCTGGACAATGTCAATGCAGGAAAAACACTGTACCGCCTGTACGACCTGACCGGAAAAGAAAAATACCGAAAAGCCATGGATACCATTTATTCTCAGCTCCTTGGACAGCCTCGTACAAAAGAAGGAAACTTCTGGCACAAAGAAATTTATCCAAACCAAATCTGGCTGGACGGTCTTTATATGGCTCAGCCGTTCTATATGCAGTATGAACTTTCTTTTTGTAACGGCAATGCCTGCATGGACAGCTTCCGACAGTTCCAGAATGTACGCAAACTCATGCGCTGTGAACGAAACGGACTGTACTACCACGCATATGATTCTTCCAGAGAGATGTTCTGGTGCGATAAAGTAACAGGGCTTTCCAACAATTTCTGGCTTCGTGCCGAAGGATGGTTTGCAATGGCCATTGCCGACACCTGGGAGATCATGCCGGAATCCATGAACTCACAACGCGACGAATTGAAAGAGATGTTCTGCGAACTGATCGATGCCATGCTTCCTTATCAGGATAAAGAGAGCGGAATGTGGTATCAGGTGATCAACCTCGGAGGAATCAAACCAAATTATCTGGAAACTTCTGGTTCTGCCATCTTCGCTTATGCCATCATGAAAGGAGTCCGTCTCGGTCTTTTAGACGCTTCCTACTACTCATACGGATACCGCGCATTTGAAGGAATCTGCAAGAACCATTTATCTGAAAAAGACGGTGTTCTGCAGCTCGACAATATTTGCCTCGTTGCAGGACTCGGAAATATTGACATGCGCGAAGGAACATTTGAGTACTATATGCGGGAACCAATCGTAAAAAATGATGCAAAAGGAGTTGCCCCTTTAATTCTCGCCTATACAGAAGTTCTGCTCCACGAACAGAACGCAGATTAAAGAAAGGAGTTTTTACGGATGTCTAATCTTCAAGTCGGAATCCGACTTCACGATATGGAACCAACTTCTCTGGAAAACCGCCTTGCTCTTGCAAAGGAGCAGGACTTTTCCTGCATTCACCTGGCTTCTAAAATTGTTTACAAAGAGTACGGCATTGACCGTCACGGACTGACTCCCGGTCTTGCCGCGCATATCCGCCGGGAATGTGAGAAAAATAATTTGAATATTGCAATTTACGGGTGCTATCTCAATCTTGCCAATCCGGATCAGACACAGCTTAATGAGATCATCGAAGAATACAAGGCGAACATCCGGTTTGCTCACTGGCTGGGCGCACCGCTTCTCGGCACAGAGACCGGGTGTCCGAACACAACATACTCTTTCTGCCCTGAAGCACACGAGGAAGAGGCTCTTGTTTACTTTTTAAAAAATCTGAAAACGGTAGTTGATTATGCACAGCACTATAGTGTTACGATCGCCATTGAACCAGTCTGGAAACATATTATCTACAACCCGAAACGCGCCCGGCTGGCACTGGATTTTATCTCTTCCCCGCATTTAAAACTGATCTTCGATCCGGTCAATATGCTCTGGGAAGGAAATCACACCGATCAGAAAGTAATTTTTCAAGAAATGCTGGAAAGAAACAGTTCTGACATTGCATTACTCCACGCAAAAGATTATACTATTGAGAACGGCACTCTTACGCCGTGCGCACCGGGAAGTGCCGGAAATCTTGATTACACGGAAATCTTACACTGGCAGCGTACATACGCTCCTTTTTTGCAGGCAACGATTGAAAACAGTACGCCCGAAAATGCCGTAGATTCCCGCATATTCCTGGAATCTTTTTAAAGGAGAATTCATTTTATGAATATATACGACATTTCCCAGAAAGCGGGAGTATCCATCGCCACTGTTTCGCGGGTTTTAAACGGAAGTGACAAGGTCAGTGACAAAACCCGGAAGAAAGTCCTTGCTGTCATGGAGGAAAACAGCTATACACCGAACGCATTTGCCAGAAGCCTCGGCTTAAACTCTATGCACACTGTAGGGATTCTCTGCTCCGACTCCTCGGATGTTTATCAGGCGCAGGCCATTTATTATCTGGAGCGGGAGCTGCGCAAAAACTCCTATGCATCCATGCTCTGCTGTACCGGATGCCAGCTGCAGGAAAAGCAGAGTTATTTACACCTGCTTTTGTCCCGTAACGTGGATGCAGTGCTTCTGATCGGTTCTCATTTTATCGAGAATTCCCCGGAAGAAAACCGCTATATTCTGGATGCCGCCTCCAAAATCCCTGTATTCATCCTAAACGGAGAGTTAAAAGGAGAAAATATCTACTCCATTCTCTGTGATGACTATATGGCACTGAAGGATATGACCGACCTGATCTTTTCAAACGGAGCAACCTCTCCTATTTATCTGTATCGTACTTTGAATTACAGCGGACAGAAAAAGGTCAAGGGCTTTCTGGATTCCTGTTCGGAACACGGACTGGACATTTCCAAAAAAATTGCGTTTTCCGCACCCGGCAACCTGCACAAAGCATGTTCCATCTTGGAACAACTCGACGAAGACGGCACATCTTTCGACTGTGTACTGGCCGCAGATGATGAACTGGCTGCCGGCGCTGTAAAATATGCATTAAAAAAACAGCTGCGCATTCCGGAAGATTTTCAGGTGACCGGATATAACAATTCGGTGCTTGCCTCCTGCAGCACACCGGAAATCACAACCATCGACAACAGGGTCGAATATATGTGTGTCACTGCCGTATCACAGATGATGCAGGTATTCCAGAAAGAAATTCCGCCTTCCAGAACGATGTTTTCCGGAAATATTGTTGAAAAGCAGACGACAAAATGATGGCAGACGCGTAAGGCTTCTGCCATCATTTTAAAAGCTATTCTGTCTTTCCACCTTCTACAACCAATTCTTCTTTGTACTCTTCTCCATAAGTAGCTACCAGCGTCTCATCATAATCTTTATGGAAAAATTGTTCTCCTTCCAGAGATTGAATTTCCTCATTGATCCAGTTTAACAACGTTTCATTTCCTTTTGAGACAGCCGGTGCGATTGTATCTTTATTTCCAAGCTGAGAGATGCCGACCGTATACCCCTTATTTTGCAGGGCAAACGCGATAACCTCTGTATTATCATTTGTCCATGCTGCTCCATTCCCGTTTTCCAGTGCATTCTTAGCGGTTGCATAGATTTGCCGCTTCCGTGGATACAAAGTTAACATCTACCCCGAGATCCTCACCGATCCGGTTCGCAAAATATACATCATACCCCTGATATGTTCCATTTTCATCCACATACCCAAAAGGATTTTTATCAGAAAAAACGCCTATGTTAATTGTTCCATCTTCCTTGATTTCCTGTAATGTGCGGTAAACAGTATCTGATTTTTCTGCTTTTGAAGAAGAATCGTCCGCTTTGCTGCCGCACGCTGTCACTGCAAAAACTGTGGATACGACCGCTGCAAGTGCTGCTGCTTTTTTTAATTTCTGCTTTTTCATAATCATAATCTCCCATCTGTTATAATTTCTCTTGATTTAACGTTTTACTGTGTGAAATGTAAATGTACTCAAAAATCGTTTTGCTCTTTCTGTTTTTGGATTTCTAAAAAATATCTCCGGCGGTTCCTCTTCAATGATCTTACCATCATCCAAAAACACCACTCTGTCTGCAACAGCACGTGCAAACTGCATCTCATGCGTCACAATGACCATCGTGTTTCCCTGTGCCGCCAGATTCAATATCACATCCAGCACCTCCTGAACCATCTCCGGATCCAGAGCTGCCGTCACTTCGTCAAACAACAGGATCTCCGGATGCATACACAATGCACGAACAATCGCCACTCTCTGCTTTTGTCCCCCGGACAGTTCCCGTGGAAACTTACCTGCCTGCTCCTGCAATCCAACTTTTCTCAGAAGCTTCATTGCCTCTTCTGTTACCTCTTCTTTTTTTCGTTTCTGCACTTTCATCGGTGCTAACAGAATGTTATCCAACACTGTAAGATGCGGAAATAAATCATAACTTTGGAACACCATTCCGATCTTCTGTCTGAGACTGATCAGCGATTTGCTCTTCGCTTCTATCGGAATATCTCCTAATTTAATGACTCCTCCCTGAATCAGCTCTAATGCATTGATGCATCGAAGCAGTGTACTCTTTCCGCAACCACTCGGCCCCACCACAACAATCACTTCTCCTTTTTTGATATCCAAACTGATATCATTCAAAACGATATGATCACCATATTGCTTGACCAGATGTTTTACTGTAAGCAATGTCTCTGCCATAGATCATCCCCTCCATCTCTTTTCCAAATATTTTGCAAATATACTGATCGGCCAGCATGCCATGAAATACAGCAACAATACAACCAGGTAAATTCCAAATGCTGCATTCGGACTGGACATTCTATTTGCTTCTATGATCTGTTGTGCGACTTTCAAAATCTCTACAACCCCCACCATCAATATCAGACTTGTCGTCTTGATCATTCTTGTCACCAGATTGATTGACAGCGGAACCCGCCTTCTTACTGTCTGCGGAATAATAATGTATCGATAGATCTGCACCCTGTTCATCGCCAGCGCTTCTCCACTCTCATACTGATGTCTGGGAACACTGATCAAAGCCCCTCTTACAAGATCACTCATCTCAGCGGTCCCCCAGAACGAAAATACGATAATCGATGCATTTCCCCCGACAAATCCCATCCAAATGCTCTGGTCGTACCAAAAAACACAAGAAACAATAAAACCATCTGAGGCATAATCCTGACAATCTTAAGACAAATTCTTAAAATTACTTTTATAAACGGATTGCTCCAGGTCATCAATACTCCCAGTACAATTCCAAAAGGAACACTGATCGCTACCGATATCATACTGATCTGCAGCGCCGTGCCAAGACCTGCAAGCAATCTGATGAAATTTTGTCCTTTCAGCAGGACATCAATTCCCAAATCCGGCATAGCGTACTCTCCTTTCCAAAAGACTTCCTGCCACAGATACCGGTAGCAAAATCAACAGATAAAATACAACCAGCAAAAACAGACTTTCTGTCGTTTTATAATAAAGTCCGATCAAATCTTTTGCCGTAAACATCAAATCCATCAAACTGATCGCACTGAATACACTGGTTTCTTTCAACAAAAAAATGATGTTTGCCACAAATGCAGGAACACTGACAGAAACAGCCTGCGGAATGATCACATACCACATCACCTGCGCCCGGTTCATCCCCAGACTTATCGCACTGTCTATCTGAATGTCCGCAACCGATTCCAGACCACTTCGAAACGTTTCCGCCATATAGCCGCCTCCCAGAAAAGCAAGACCTGCAATTCCGCAAATCTTCGGATCCGTCTGGATCCCAATCTTCGGCAGTCCATAATAAAGAAAAAACAATTGCACAAGAAGTGGTGTATTTCTACTGAGTTCTATGTACATCGCTGTTATTTGCCTTAAAAAAGGAATTCTCTCATACTGTATCACTGCACAGATCAATCCCAGTACCGTAGCACCTGCGACGCCCATAAAGCCGATTTATATCGTAAGCCATGCCGCTTTTTCATACATGGGAAGGTATTTCAAAAGAATTTCCCAGTCCATTCCATTTCTCCTTTCATTTTGTTGTATGCATATTACCACTTATTTCCTATCATATCAATATATTTGGTTGGTTTTGTAGGATAAAGAAAATGCCGACTCATAACCTGATTAAATCCGGCTATAAATCGACACCCCGATCATAATTTACCTATCCAGTTCTCTTTGATTCTTTCGCAATGTTTTTTTGCGACTTGCCACCATACACTGTCTGCTCTTTTTCACAAACAAGACTTACATCGGCGTTCCCACCTCGATCAGATTGCCGTCCAGATCATAAAACCGGACCACCTTCTGTCCCCAGCTATGTGTCGTAAAACGATTGACATACTGAATCGATGGATACAACTTTTCTAATTTTTGAACAAATTTTTCTATGTCACGCTCTTCAAAATACAGTTCGCAGGAATTGCTCTCTGAAATAATTTCTTTTTCAAGGAATTTCTTCCAGATTTTTTCTTCCTGCAGTACCAGACCTTCTGTTAAGATCATATTTCCGTCATTGTCAAACACCATATCAAGCCCAAACAAATCATGATAAAACCGCTTTGATTTTTCAATATCTTTCACAACAATCAATATATTTTTTAATTTCATTCTGTTTTTTCTCCTTCCATATCCGTTCCTGTTGTATTGATAATTGGATTATACATAACTCTATATTTTTTGTATATCTTTATTTTCAGAACAAAAAAGACGCCTCCATCTGGAAACGCCTTTTTGTTCTTTATTCTGCGACTGCTTTATGATGTTTATCTTTATATCCGATATTATTATTTCCAAAGCATTTTTCATATGGAACTCCTGTCAGCTCCTCCAGTGTCTTTTTGACCTCTGGATCTACATCTGACATTTTTCCGCCATTGTGGATACGATCAAGCTCTGCAATGACCACTTTATGTGTCTCCTGTGTCAGCTTCATCTTGACAGAACAGATAATTCCAAGAAGTGCCAGTCCACAACATCCAAAGAGCATCACTCCAATGATTGCATTACATGCGGACTCCGGCTGTACACTTGCTCCTTCTTTAAATCCGAACGCTGCCAATGTAAATCCAAGAATAGAAACAATACTTGCACGGATCAGCTTTCCTGCCATTGTCATCGCCCCTGCATAAATACCTTCACGACGGCGGTTTGTTACAACTTCATCCACATCTGCCATAAATGTGTAGGATGTCCATGGAATGTAATATACACCACCTGTACCAAGACCAAACACGATCACAATCGCAATGATCAGAACTGTCATATGCGGAACATTGAGTACTGCAACTCCAATATATCCGAGGATTGCTGCGATTACAATGCTAAGCGCCCAGATAAACGGCTTCTTGAATCCTTTTTTCGCCACGATTTTCACAAAAATCAAAGTCGAGATCAGCTGAAGGATACTGCTTAAACTGTTCATTTCTGACACAAATGTAGATGGTCTTGAAAGTACATATACAACGAAATATGTAAATGTCGCTGTGAAAAGCCATTCTGCTCCAAATCCAAACAGATACATTCCAAGATGGTCACGGAATGTACGGATGCGAAGCGTAGAAAGGATGTCAATGAACAACTTTTTGAATCCTTCAAATACATTTGCCACACTCTCATCTTCCACTTCCTCATACGGACGCTCCCAGGAATTAAAATACAGAAGAATCATAGAAGCAATCAGGATTGCTCCATAGGTAAGTCCTGTACAGAAAAATGGTGTCGGAGAATCCTGTCCGTAAATTCCGATAAACAGACCTGGAAGAGCGGCTCCCAAAAAGTTTGCAATCTTACCAAACATCGCTTTTGAACCAGCCAGGTATGTACGCTGTGCAAAATCACTGGTCATCTCTACAGGAAGCGTATTGTACGGAATCATAACTCCGGTATATACAATTTCAAACATAATATAGGTACACAGATAATACCAGAAATTCATATTTTTTACCCACAGCAGAGGGTAGAGACACATCAGCGGAATTCCAATCATAATGAAGAAACGTCTTCTTCCGAATTTGCGTCCCAGTTTTGTTTTATAAAAACTGTCGGAAATAAATCCCATCAGTGGATTCATGATCACATCTAAATACGTTGCGAGCGAAAAGATCAACGTCGCCTGTGCGATTGGCATATTACAAAATGTGGTATAGAAATACAGCAGCCAGGAACCACTGATTGCCAGGGCACCACTTCCCAAAAGATTTCCTGTTCCATATGCGAAACGGGTAATCGGTGTAATTTTACGATTCTGTTTCATAGTTTCCATCCTCTCCTTTAGTAAACTTCTTTCAACTCAAACCCAAAATAGCGCACTGCATTATTATAGGAAATGTCTTTGATAATTTTTCCCAGCATCCGCTCATCATCCGGGTATTCTCCATTTTCTACCCATCCTCCGATCAGCTCACAAAGAATTCTTCTAAAATACTCATGTCTGGAATAAGACAAAAAACTTCTGGAATCTGTCAGCATTCCAAGGAAATTTCCAAGAAGTCCCAGGTTTGCCAGAGATGTCATCTGTTTGATCATTCCAGTCTTGTGGTCGTTGAACCACCATGCAGATCCCTGCTGAATCTTTCCTGCCACACCCGAATCCTGAAAACATCCAAGAATCGTTCCGATGGCTTCATCGTCATTTGGATTCAGACTGTAGATAATCGTCTTTGGAAGGCTGTTTTTCTCGTTCAATGCATTGAGAAAATCTGCCATCTGTGCGGACGGTGCATAGTTATTGATACAGTCATATCCGGTATCCGGTCCAAGCTGTGCATAACGGGCTGCATTGTTGTCTCTCTTACATCCATAATGAAGCTGCATTGCCCAGTTTCTCTTTGTATACTCCTCTGCTGCAAATGCCATAAATGCTGTTTTAAATTTCAGTTCTTCTTCTTTTGTCAGCATTTCACCCTGTTTGCGTTTTGCAAAGATCTTTTCCAGATTTTCTTCTGTTTCCGGCACATACATCACATATTCCAACGCATGATCGCTGGCACGACATCCCATCTCATCAAATGCATCCATTCTCTTCTTTAATGCCATTTTTAGATCTGCAAATGTTTCGATCTGACATTCTGCAGCCTGTCCCAGTTTTTTCAGATATTCTGCATAATCCGGCTTTTCGATATTCATTGCTTTGTCCGGTCTCCATGCAGGAAGTACCTGTACCTCAAAGCTATCGTCTGCCGCCAGTTCTTTATGCCAGTAGAGGCTGTCTGCAGGATCGTCTGTTGTACAGATTAAAGTAACACCAGAACGGCGGATCAGATTCCGTACGCTCATGGATGGCTCCTGCAATTTCTGATTGCAGAGATTCCACACCTCTTCTGCAGTTTCTCCATTTAGCACGCCATGATAACCAAAATATCGCTTTAATTCCAAATGACTCCAGTGGAACAGCGGGTTTCCCACAGCTTTTTCCAGCGTTTCCGCCCATTTTTGAAATTTTTCCCGCGCAGGCGCATCACCTGTGATATAGTACTCATCCACACCGTTTGAACGCATCTGTCTCCATTTGTAATGATCTCCGCCCAGCCATACCTGGGTAATATTTTCAAAACAGACATCTTTTGCAATCTCTTCCGGATTGATATGGCAATGGTAATCCAGAATCGGCATTGTTTCTGCAAAATCATGATACAACTTCTGTGCTGTAGGAGTGCTCAGCAGAAATTCTTCATCCATAAATGGTTTCATCTCTTATTCCTCCTGTTGATTTGTTATTTTCCTCGTTTTTTGTAAGCCCTTACATTTATAAATTATATTTCTTTGTTAATAAAAAGTCAATTACTCTTTTATTAGCGTTTTGCACAATATTTTTCTTGATTTTTTGTACATTTTTCCATTGACTTGTAACTAAAAAGGTTGTATTTTAATTGTAAATACTTACATTTATTTTCTTTCTATATTTTCATTATGGAGGTTTTTATGGATTCAACACACACTTTTATTCAGATTCATCCAAAAGACAATACAGCAGTTGCACTCACTTCTTTAAAGAAGGACAGCGTATTAAATCTGGATGGACGCATGTATACTTTATTAGAAGACATTCCCCAGGGACACAAATTTGCACTGGAAAAAATCAGCGCCGGGAGTGCCGTGATCAAATACGGTTCCCCGATTGGTTATGCAACAGAAGATATTCCGGCCGGTTCCTGGATCCACACTCATAATATGAAAACAGGACTTGGAGATCTTCTGGAGTATTCTTATCAGAAAGAATTCACTTCTTTAGAACCACAGGAAGAACGGTTCTTTGAAGGATACAGAAGGACGGACGGAAAAGCCGGTGTCCGCAATGAAATCTGGATCATCCCGACGGTCGGCTGTGTCAACAGCATCGCAACCTCTGTTGCTGCCAGAGCAAAAGAATTTCAGCCGGACAGTGTAGATGCGATCGTCGCATTCCCGCATCCTTACGGATGTTCTCAAATGGGAGATGACCAGGAGCACACCCGCCAGATCCTTGCAGATCTGATCCGCCATCCAAATGCAGCAGGCGTTCTGGTCCTCGGCCTCGGATGCGAAAACAGCAATATTGAGGAATTAAAAAAATATATCGGAACCGTGGATGAAGATCGCATCAAATTCCTGGTTGCTCAGGAAGTGGAGGATGAAATAGAAGCATCTCTTGCCTGCATCAGACAGCTCTGTGATTATGCCTCCACCTTCCAGAGAGAAAAAATTTCCTGTAAAGAGCTTGTCATCGGAATGAAATGCGGAGGTTCTGATGGATTATCCGGAATCACCGCAAATCCGACAGTTGGTGCTTTTTCCGATCTGCTCATCGCCCGCGGCGGTACTACAATCCTCACAGAAGTGCCGGAAATGTTCGGGGCAGAGACTCTGCTGATGAACCGCTGCAGGGATGAAGCTGTTTTTGATAAAACAGTAGACCTGATCAATTCTTTTAAAAACTACTTTAAAAGCCACAATCAGACCATCTACGAGAACCCTTCTCCGGGAAATAAAAAGGGAGGTATCTCCACACTGGAAGATAAGTCTCTTGGATGTACCCAGAAATCCGGTTCTGCCCCGGTCGCTGATGTGCTCTCCTATGGACAGCCTGTGCAGACAAAAGGACTCAATCTTTTGAGCGCTCCCGGAAATGACCTGGTAGCCTCTACTGCACTTGCAGCTTCCGGTGCACAAATTGTACTGTTTACAACGGGACGCGGAACTCCTTTTGCCTCTCCGGTTCCGACTGTAAAAATATCCAGTAATACAAAACTCTATGAGAATAAGAAAAACTGGATCGACTTCAATTGCGGTGCGCTGGTAGACGGCGGCTCTATCCCGGAGATGGGAGAAGCTCTTTTTGACTATGTTCTGGAGATTGCTTCCGGACGTCCGGTCAAAGCCGAGGAAGCAGGATTCCACGATATGGCGATTTTCAAACAGGGTGTGACTCTGTAACAATAGATGAATATGATTTTCAGAAAGGATAATTTTTGCTATGAAACAGTTAAATTACCAGACCTTACAGGATTTAAATTATGATGGATATTTATTAAACGAAGCTCCGGAACGCGTTTTACAGTTCGGAGAAGGAAACTTTATGCGCGCATTTGTCGATTTCTTTATCGATAAAATGAATGAAACTGCAAATTTTAATTCCAAGGTTGTACTGGTACAGCCAATTCCAAAATTCACAACTCCGGATGTGGGAGATTTTATCAATGAACAGGAAGGTCTCTACACACTGTATTTACGCGGTTCCGAAAACGGACAGGAAGTCTCTTCCAAACGGGTAATCTCCTGTATCAGCCGCTGCTTAAATGCATACAGCGACTATGAGGCAGTTATGGAATGTGCAAAAAATCCCGAACTGCGTTTCATCGCCTGCAATACAACAGAAGCCGGAATCGTATATGATCCGTCCTGTCAGTTCACTGATGCTCCGGCAAACAGTTTTCCGGCAAAGCTGACACAGTTTCTGTATAAACGTTTTGAGGCATTTCAGGGAGATGCCAAAAAAGGATTTATCATCCTCTCCTGCGAACTGATCGACAACAACGGAAAAGAACTGGAAAAATGCGTCTTAAAACACGCTGCCGACTGGAATCTGGGCGAAACTTTCACTAAATGGATCAAAAAGGCAAACCTCTTCTGCTCTACTTTGGTAGACCGGATTGTAACCGGTTATCCACGCTCTGATGCGGACAATTTAAATCAGGAAAACGGCTATATTGACAAGGTGTTAAACACCGGTGAAATCTTCGGATTCTGGGTAATCGAAGGACCGCAGTCCATCAAAGAGGAATTTCCTTGTGATGCGGCAAATCTTCCGATTCTGATCACGGATGACCACAAACCATACAAACAGCGGAAAGTCCGCATCTTAAACGGTGCTCATACTTCCATGGTACTCGGTGCTTACCTTGCCGGACAGGACATTGTAAGAGACTGTATGAAGGATGATGTCATCCGTGGTTACATGAATCAGGCAATCTATAAAGAGATCATTCCGACACTGACTCTGCCGGAAGAAGAACTGATGAGCTTTGCCGCGTCCGTGACGGATCGCTTCCAAAATCCGTTTATCGATCATGCACTGCTCTCCATTTCTCTGAATTCGACTGCAAAATGGAAAGCCCGTGTGCTTCCTTCTCTGGAAGGATACCTGGAAAAAACAGGGCAGGTTCCTCCTTGCCTGAGTGCCTCCCTCGCTTTTTACCTGGCATTTTATAAAGGCATTGGATTTGTGGACGCAACTTTTACCGGGGATCGAAATGGCAAAAACCAGTATCCGATTTCTGACGATCCGAAAGTTCTGGAATTCTATGACGCACACAAAGACGATTCTGCCGCTGACTATGTTCACGCCGTCTTAAGCGAAACGTCCTTCTGGGGAAAAGATCTAACAACACTTGCCGGACTCGAAGAAACTGTTGTAAAGGACTTTACTTTTATTCAGGAAAAGGGATGTTATGAATTGATGAAACAGCTTGTGAATGCTGCAGAATAATCAAATGTATGGCAAAACAAAAACCTCACCATTTTTTTGGCGAGGTTTTTTGTATTTCTCTAATTTTCATCCAGCTTCAATACGCTCATAAACGCTTTCTGCGGAATCTCTACGTTTCCGACCTGGCGCATTCTCTTCTTTCCTTCTTTCTGTTTTTCCAACAGCTTTTTCTTACGGGAAATATCACCGCCGTAGCACTTGGCAAGCACGTCTTTTCGCATTGCTCTGACGGTTTCTCTTGCGATGATCTTGCTTCCCACTGCTGCCTGGATCGGGATTTCAAAAAGCTGTCTTGGAATCTCTTCTTTGAGCTTCTCACACATCTTTCTTCCACGCTCATATGCTGTTGCACTGTGTACAATAAAGGAAAGTGCATCCACTTCTTCTTTATTGATCAGAATATCCAGTTTTACCAGCTCTGACTGCTCGTATCCCAGCATCTCATAATCGAAAGACGCATATCCTCTGGAACGGGATTTCAACGCATCAAAGAAATCGTAAATAATCTCATTCAATGGCAGATGATAATGAATCACTGCACGCTTTTCTTCGATATACTCCATTCCCTGATATACACCCCTGCGCTCCTGACACAGATCCATGATCGCACCGATAAACTCGGAAGTCACCATAATCTCTGCTTTTACCATCGGCTCTTCCATGTATTCAATCTCCGCAGGATCCGGCATATTCGTCGGATTGGTCAGATCGATCACTTCTCCGTTTGTCTTATGGATCTTATAAATAACACTCGGCGCAGTTGTCACCAGATCCAGATTGTACTCTCTCTCCAGTCGCTCCTGTACGATCTCCAGGTGCAGAAGTCCAAGGAAACCACAGCGGAATCCAAACCCAAGGGCCACGGACGTCTCTGCCTCGAACTGCAGCGCTGCATCATTCAGCTGCAATTTTTCCAGTGCATCCCGCAAATCCGGATATTTTGCTCCATCTGCCGGATACAGTCCACAGTACACCATCGGGTTGACTTTTTTATATCCCGGCAGAGGTTCTGCACAAGGACGTGCGGCATCTGTGATCGTATCACCCACACGGGTATCTTTTACATTTTTTAAGCTGGCCGTGATATACCCAACCATTCCGGCACTTAATTCCTCACAAGGAATAAACTGTCCTGCACCAAAATAACCGACCTCGACTACATCGGCCTGGGCTCCTGTTGCCATCATCCGGATCGTTGTTCCTTTTTTCACGCTTCCCTCTTTGATCCGGCAGAATACGATTACCCCTTTGTAGGCATCATAAACCGAATCGAAGATCAATGCTTTTAACGGCTCTTTCGGATCTCCCTCCGGTGCCGGAATCTTCTTCACGATCTGCTCCAGCACTTCCTCGATGTTGAGTCCCGTCTTTGCCGAGATCAGGGGCGCATCATCTGCCTCGATCCCGATCACATCCTCAATCTCTTCTTTGACACGATCCGGCTCAGCACTCGGCAGATCGATCTTATTGATAACCGGAAATACATCCAGATCATGATCCAGCGCAAGATACACATTCGCCAGCGTCTGCGCCTCCACTCCCTGGGCCGCATCCACAACCAGAATCGCTCCGTCACAGGCTGCAAGGCTTCTGGATACCTCATAGTTAAAGTCTACATGTCCCGGCGTATCGATCAGGTTAAAGATATACTCCTCCCCGTCATTCGCCTGATATACCGTACGCACAGTCTGTGCTTTGATTGTGATTCCCCTCTCTCTTTCCAGGTCCATATTATCCAGAACCTGAGACTGCATCTCACGGCTTGTCAGAAGTCCGGTCTTCTCGATGATCCGGTCTGCAAGCGTAGATTTTCCATGGTCGATATGTGCGATAATACAAAAATTTCGTATTTTATTCTGATCAATTGATGACACTTTCATTCCTCCAGTAACTCTGTCTTTTTCTATTTGCTTCTATTGTAATGTTTTTCTGTTTTTTGTGCAAAGATATACTATCATGCCTTTCTTGTTTTGACAAGAATATCTGTCGTTCAGGACGAGTATTTTACCAAAAACAGCTCCACCGCCAGCGTATCTGTCAGCCGTCCGGTCTTAACTCGTTCTTCCAGTTCCGCGCTCTCCTCCAGTACGGCACGCAGTTCTTCCATCTTAAAATACCTTGTCTGCTCCATATACTTTCCGGCTGCAAACGGATGAAGTCCTGCCTTTGCCGCAATTTCTTTTCTTCCGTATCCCTTCGCCTGCAGCGATTTCACATGAAACAAGATCCGGTACTGTCTCACTAGCAAAAACAAGATCCGCATCGGCGGCTCTTTTAACGCCAGAAGTTCATAATAGAGATCCAATGCCCTCCTTTGCTTCTTCTCCGCCACTGCGTTGACCATCTCAAAAATATGATTTCCGATCTGATTGATGCAGACTGCGTCAATGTCCTCCGATGTGATCACATCCCGGTGCAGCGTATAGCAAAACAGCTTTTCCAGTTCTCCCTGGATATTCTGCATATCGGTTCCGATCTTGCCTAAAAAGTAGCCGGCCGACGCCTCCGACATCTGCTTTCCTTCCCGTTTGACATTGCCAAGGATCCAGCGTTTCAATGTCGTTTCATCCTGAAATGGAAGCTCCACGATATGTCCCTTTGCCTTCACTGCCTTATACAGTTTGCTGCGCTTGTCCACCTCTTCCTCCACAAAAATAAAATATGTGGTCTGAGGCATTTCCTTAACATAATCTGCCAGATCCGCCCCCGAGCTTTTGAAAAATCCGGTATTTTCAAATACAAGCAACCGGCGCTCTGCAAAAAAAGGCAGCGTTTCCGCCAGGTCAATGACTTCCTTGATATCCACGCCCTTCCCTTCATAATAGGCGTAATTCATCGTATCGCCATCAGGAAGCATTGCCTTGACAAACCGCTCCTTATACTGTTTCTTCAGATAATTTTCCTCTCCATAAAGAAGATATATCTGCTTAAATTGTCCTGTTTTTAAATCTTCATTCAAACTTTTCATAATTTCTATTATATCGGAAACTTTTACTTTTTGCAAAATGTTTCTATCACAGCTTTTTCCCCTTTTATCTTTAAGGTGACTGCCCCGTACTCCTGCGTCCCATACAATTCGCATCCTTTTTCACTGAGTCTCTCTACAGTCTCCTTTGCCGGATGTCCGTACCGGTTGCCGATTCCCGATGAAATCCATGCATATTTCGGTGTCAGCTGCTGTAAAAATTCCGGCAGTGTCGAATTCTTAGAGCCGTGATGCGCGGCTTTCAGAATATCACACTTTGTTTTTCCATGTGCTCTCATCCACTCTGTGAGCTGCACTTCTCCCTCTCCTTCCACATCTCCGGTTAACAGCATCTCCAGATTTTTCCATTCCATCCACAACACCATAGACGCTGCATTTCCAGTCTCACCCTGATATTCCTGTGAAGGCGCCATACAAGTCAGACTCATCTCTCCCAGGCTCATCTGCTGACCTGCCTCCATTCCAAATACTTTCGTGCCATTTTCCTTTGCCGTTTTTCCCAGCTTTTTCAACGCATCATCATGAAGCCTTACCGGCGGCAGCACCAGATTTTTGATTCGTACTCCAAGGGTCTGATTCTGAAGGATTTCCTCGATTCCACTCATATGATCTGCATCGCCATGAGAAATAAAAACATAATCCAGCTCTTTTACTCCCTGAGATTCCAGAAACGGAACAATTCGATACTCCCCGACTTTAGAGATATCGCTGCTGCCTCCATCTACAAAACAGGTTCTCCCATTGGGTGTTCTCAGAAAAATTCCATCGCCCTGTCCCACATCCAGCATCGTCGCCTGAAACACCCCGTGGTGTTTCATCTGACCGCTTGCTGCCAGACAGATTCCGGCCGCTGCCAGCATTCCCCACGCAAAACAGGTTTTTCCTGTTTTCTCTTTTCGAAGCATCCAGTACAGACAGACCAGAAGCAATACTGCATAATACAGCACGATCCAGCTAACTTCCGGCTCTCCGGTAACAATTCTGGAAAACGGCAGTTTCATACTCAAATTGCAGCTCCATTCATACAGATTGAGAATTCCCCTGCATAAAAGAAATACAACACCTCCTGCCGGTTTGAAAAAAAGACACAGAAAAGAGCCCAGAAGTCCTGCGCCCAGAACGACAGACATCAGAGGAATGATCACGAGATTTAAAAGAAGAGAATACGGGGGAAATTCATAATAAAAAGAAAGCATGACCGGAAAAAGAACCAGATTGACCGCAAGACTCGCCTGAAAGCTTTGCAGGATCTTTGACTCTGTTTTTCCCTGTCTCATCATTAACGGATACACTGCCGCCATTCCAAGCACCGCTCCAAAAGAGAGCAGATATCCGGCATCCCGAAGGTACATCGGACTCTCCAGCGCAATCAGCGCCGCTGCCACAGCCAGACTGGTAGCCATGTCATACGCTCTGCCGCACAGATCTGCTCCTACCCGGATGCCAAACATAACAAATGCCCGGATTGCAGATACCCCGCCTCCGATCATAACCGTGTAGCCAAGCAAAAACAAAATTCCCAGCACTCCCGCCGGTTTCACAGGACATCCGCCCCTGCGCAGAAGCCCGTAAAATCCCATTCCGATAAATGACATATGAAGTCCTGATATCGCCAGAATATGGCCGATCCCACTTTTCTGATACAATGCTTTCATCTGGGCATCCAGTTCACTTTTCTCTCCCAGTAAGATCGCGCTCATGCTGTTTCCGTGACGTGCTCCCATCTGACTGACTAAAAGTCTCTTCCAGTTTCTTCTTAATTTTGCCAGCCATTCCCGGAATTTCCACGTTTCCTGATCTGTGATCCGGCAGTTTTTCGCCCATATACTTGCGTGAAGTCCCTGTTTTTCATAATAAAATTTCTGATCAAAATTCCCGGGATTTCTCGCCTCTTTAAAATACGAAAGTTCCCCCTGAATCTGTATTTGATTTCCAAGTTTGATTGTTTGAGTTTCTTTTTGATCCTGTTCGATATAAATTAGAAGCTCCGGCTCTTGCAGCACCTTTGCTTTGACTTGTTCTTTGAATTGCTTGTTGACAGATTGCCTGTCAGAATTGGTATTATTCTCTTTTTGCAGCACCTGGCAGTCTCTCAGATAAAATATCCTGTAATCAGGCTTTTCCTCCCACCGCTTCACCTGCCCTGTCACAGTCACCTGTGAAGCATCCGGGATGATCCGGCGCAGTGTACACGGATTTGAAATCGCGGATTCAAACCAGATGTTCACTGCTGCCAGCAGAATCAGAACTGCCACTGCCGCCGTACAAAGCGGTCGTTTTCTCAAAACTACTTCTTCTCCTCATTCCATCCCAGGTCAGCCTCCAATGGCTGACTCAAATCTACAGTCTGCATATATTTGACATCGTTTTCGCCGTTAATGGATATCTGCACTTTCCTGACTCCGGTTCCCTGTGTCAGTGAATTGACCAAAGAATAAATCGTCACCTGCGGTTTGACATCATAGGCACCTTTTAAAAAGGTCTTATCAAAATTCACATAACAGATTCCATCCTTTGTTGTCACACTCAGCAGGTTGGTATCCGGATTGATCGTTGCTTTTGCGGCCGACGTCTCCGGGCCTTTCATCAGCTTTTCCACGATCAGCTTCTCCCTGGAAATATTGCTGTTATAGCGGACTTCCATTGTCTGCTCCACCAAAGCATCTCCTGCTTCATTGGAAAAATATAAAGTGAGCGTCCCTGTCTGATACGAACTCGGCGAAGCGCCCTCGCTTTGCACAAAATCATCTTCATTGAGATATCCGAGTACCTGTCCCGAGCTGTCAGTCAGATCCGCGCCTTCCACTTTGATCCAGACACTGTTGATTCCCTCGATCCTGACTAAAGATTTTACCAGAGCCGCTCTCACCAGAGTCTCTTCCACGGTATCCATTTGTTTATATTTTGCATTAAAATCCAGATACAGGATTCCTCCCTCCAGTTCATAACGCTTCACTTTCACATCCTTCGGAATCGGCGGCGTATACTCAATCTCCTCAGACGGCTTTTTCAACTCTTTTATCATTGCTTTTGCCGCCTTGAGCGGATCCTTTTCTTTGCTCTCATAGGACACTTTCTGAAGCCCGGTCCTGTCACTGTTTAAACAATAAATATAAGAATCTCCTTTTTTTACCTCCGTACGTTTGGCACAGGAAACTGTCGTGCACGCAAGACAGATTCCCAGAAAGATGAGGAGAATTTTTCTGACTTTTTTCATCTGCTCCCCCTTATGCTGCATAGGTCAGAGGAATCCGGACGGTAAACGTGGTTCCCTCTCCCTTACTGCTGTAAACTTTGATCGATCCTCTGTGCATGATCACTGCATTACGGGCAATGGCAAGTCCCAGACCTGTTCCTCCGATTTCTCTCGAATGAGACTTGTCCACCCGGTAAAACCGCTCAAAAATATGTGCCTGATCCTCTTCCGGAATTCCAATGCCGGAGTCCATCACCTTCACATAAAAGTACTTGTGATCCGCATTCAGGGAAACTCTTACCCATCCTTCATCCCGGTTATATTTGATCGCATTCTCTACCAGATTGGAAATGGCGAGTGTCAGCTTCATCTCATCGATCTCCGCAGAAACGGGTCGGAAGCTTTCCAGTACCACCTCGATTTTTTTCTTATCGGCAATCGGCTTCAGTCGTTTTAAGATTGTCTCCAGAAGCTCATTGATATTGATCTGTCTGATATTCAGTCCCTGTACTGTCTTGTCCATCTTGACCAGCGTCAGAAGATCACTGATAATATCATTTTCCCGATCAATCTCCTTTGCGATATCTCCCATAAATTCCTGATACAGCTCAATCGGCACATTTTCCTGGGCAAGCAGGGAATCTGCCAGCACTTTCATGGATGTCAGCGGTGTCTTTAACTCATGAGAGACATTGGATACAAACTCCTCTCTGGAATCATTGAGCTGTTTTAATCTTCCCAGCATCTTGTTAAACGCATCAGACAGCTGCCCTGTCTCCGAAAATGTCCCTACATGCAGCCATTCACTTTCATACCCTTCTGTCACATTCTCAATAGACGCAGTGATCCTTCCAAGCGGACGTACAAACCATCCTGCCACAAGTATCCCAAGGGACAATACGACCAGAAAGACTACGATCAGAACTGCGCCGCCCTGTGCGCGCAGCATACGGATCCCATCCAGGACCGTATCCATAGAAACACTGGCCAGCATCACTCCTGTCACTGCCTTTTCTTCCGAAATGACCGGTGCGGTTACCTCGACGTACCGGTTCTTTTTGTCATAGTAGCTCGTGCTCTTGCCCTGCCTGAGACAACGGATCACATTTTCAGATACCATCGTCTTTCCTTCATCCAGACCATACGTATCCTTGATCACATCCAGGTTCTGGTTGATGATCATCACGCGTCCGTTATAAATATTGGTCAGTTGGGTTAAATTTGCATCGATCACTTCTGAAGACGGGTTGGTCAGATACTGATAACTGTTCAGCTGATTGCTTAGAATAGTACATTGATTCTGAATTTCTGCTGTTCTGACCGAAATGGCACGCTGCTCAGATGTTTTCACTGTCCAGACATAAGAAGCCAGACATGGGATCAGCCCAAACACCACAAACAGCACGATCAGCCAGAACCGCATGCTTTTAAATATATGATTCTTTACTCTGATATGTAATTTATCCCTGGAAATAATAACCTACCCCCCATTTTGTGTGTACATACTTCGGCTCGCTCGGATTCAGCTCGATCTTCTCCCGAAGCCTTCTGATATGTACATCCACTGTTCTGGCATCCCCCGGATAATCCACACCCCATACAAGATCCAGCAGATTCTCACGGCTGTAGACTTTGTTCGGATTCATGGCAAGAAGCTCCAGCACATCATATTCTTTTGCTGTCAGATTGATCTCACGCTCTCCGATAAACACTCTTCTGCTCTCACAGTCGATCCGCATATTGCCTTTGACCAGAATCTTGGCAGTCTGCGCACTCTCCTCTTTTCTCGCAGTCCTTCTCATGATCGCTTTGATCCGGGCCTTGACTTCCAGAATATTGAACGGCTTCGTAATATAATCATCCGCTCCGTACTCCAGCCCGAGTATCTTGTCCATATCCTCACTTTTGGCAGTCAGCATGACGATCGGCATGTCGGAAAACTCACGGATGGCCTGACAAACCTGAAACCCATCCATCTTCGGGAGCATCACATCCAGCAGCACGAGGTCATACTCGCAGTTCTTTGCATACTGCAGTGCTTCCTCACCGTCATAGGCACAGTCCACCTCCATGTCGTCCTGTTCCAGACTGAACCGTATCCCTTTCACGATCAACTTTTCATCGTCAACTACTAAGATCTTCTTCTTGCTCATACTTTCTTCCTTCAACTTCCTGCTATACTGTAATATTATCTTTAATCTTATTATACAGACCTTCTTTGATTCCGCTGATCTGCATCAGCTCTTCTGTATTCTGGAACCTGCCGTTTTCTTCCCGATAGGCAATAATACTGTCCGCCCGGGACTCGCCTACACCGGACAACGTCATCAATTCTTCTTTTGTCGCCGTATTAAGATTGACTTTTCCGTCCTGCGGCTTTGTTCCTTCTGCCGGACTTGCCCCCGGCTGTGCTGCTGCCTGTGTCTGCATCTCCTCTTTGGTGGGAATGTAGATCTGCTCTCCGTCCACAACAACCCTTGCCTGATTCACTGCATCCTGTGCAGCCTCGGCTGTCAGTCCGCCCGCCATGGCAATGACTTCATAAAGCCTGTCGTCACTGCCCACTTCATACACGCCGGGCTTTCCGACTGCTCCGCACAGATAGACAAAAATCTTTGTCTCTTTCTTCGGTTCTTTGTCTTCAACCTTCTTTTCTTCTGCAGCGGACTCTTCTTTTTCTTTCTGTGTCTCCTCCAGAGAAATCTCCTTAAGTTCTTCCCCCGACTCTTGCCCGCACCCGCTGATCAGGCACAACGCAGTCAAGATCATAACAACTGTATAATAAGCTTTCTTTTTCCATCTGTCCCTCATATTTCCTCACAATCTCAGACGCAAGGAATCCCCTTTTATATTGGACAGTAATATTGTAACGAAAAACGCTCAAAATTACAATAACATTTTTACAATCCTGTTACGCATTTATTACAATTCTGACGCTCTATTCCCACTGGAAGATTGCAATCCCGATCAGTGCCACAACAAGCCCTGCCAGCTTCCGGAATGCAAACGGCGATTTTTCCACACCAAACATCCCCAGAAGCTCGATCACATACGCCACGATCAGCTGGGAAATTACGATCAGAAGTGCTGCTTTTGCCGGTCCTAAGGATGCCATGCTCTTAACTACGGTCCAGGTAATCCCTGCTCCGATCACGCCTCCTAAGAGCATATATTTCGGTTCCACCTTCGCAAGTGCCGTCACATCCGCTCTTCCTGCCAGAAACCATACCGCCAGACATGCCAGAAAAGCACTTAACTGCACCCAGATATTGCTGACCCACAATCCGGTTGTCTTTGTTACCTGTGTATTAAATACACCCTGAACACTCATCAGCGCCCCGGAAAGAAGGGCAATTAAAAAACCAGTCATCGTTTTCTACCTCCTGAAATTTTTCTCAATTTCTTTTAGTATTTCCCGAATCCTGGTTTTTCATTTATCACTCTGTCAATGCTTTTGTCAATTTTGGGATCATTTCATCCACATGCTCTTTTTCAATGATAAGCGGAGGTACCAGACGCAGTACATTGCCCTGTGCCTGGATCACAAGAAGTCCTTCCTCAATGGCACGGTTATTTACCTGCGCGACCGGTTGCTTTAACACAATACCCTGCATCAGTCCGGTTCCTTTTCGTTCCAGCACGCCATCCACATGTTGTACCAGTTCTTCCAGACGTTCTGTCAGATATTCTGACACTTCATTGACATGCTCCACGATCTTTTCTTCCTCAAAAATGTCGATCACCGTCTTGACTGCCATACATGCCAGTGGGTTACCGCCATAAGTTGCCCCGTGATCTCCCGGCTTTAACGATGCCTGTGCCACTTTTTCTGTCATGGCAAAGGCTCCCACCGGAATACCGTTTCCAATTCCCTTTGCCATAGTCAGAATATCTGGTTTTACCCCGAATTTCTGCCATGCAAACATCGCGCCGGTTCTTCCCATTCCGCACTGCACTTCGTCACAGATCATCAGAATATCGTTCTCATCACAGATCTTACGGATTCCTTCCATGAATTCCTGTGTAGCAAGATTGATCCCGCCTTCCCCCTGTAATGGTTCTAAAATAATTGCGCAGGTCTGATCCGTCACCAGCGCTTTCACACTGTCCAGATTATTGAATTCTGCAAAAGAAACTCCCGGGAGCATCGGTTCAAAAGGTTCTCTATACGCAGTATGTCCAGTCACGGAAACGGCGCCGAAGCTGCGCCCGTGGAACGAATTTTCCATGGCGATAAACTGATATCTGCCCGATTTTTTATTATACGCATATCGTCTTGCCGCTTTTAAAGCCCCCTCATTTGCCTCAGACCCGCTGTTCGTAAAAAATACCCGGTCCATCCCCGAAATCCGGTTCAGTTTTTGTGCTGCCTCTCCACAATTGGTATGATAATACAGGTTGGACGTATGATACAGCTGATCGATCTGGAATTTTAATGCCGCATTCAGCTTCTGATTTCCGTATCCCAGTCCCGACACTGCAAATCCGGCTGCAAAATCCAGATATTTTTTCCCGTTCGTGTCATACAGATAAACACCTTCTCCCCTCTCCAGCGCAATTGGAAACCGATTGTATACGTGTATTAGATTTTCTTCTGCTGCTTTGATCTTCTCATTCACCATCATAATACCTGCTTTCTTCTTCATGTAAAATTGCCGTACCGATTCCTTTGTTTGTAAAGAATTCCAGAAGCAGACAGTGCGGGATCCGCCCATCTAAAATATGCACTCTGGAAACGCCGTTTTCAATGGCATCAATACAATTATTCAGCTTCGGAAGCATTCCTCCTCCGATATAGCCCTCTTCGATCAGCTGTTTTGCTTCTTTTACCAGAAGCTCGGAGATGAGAGTAGCAGGATCCTTCGGATCTTTATATACTCCCTCAATATCTGTCAGAAATGCCAGTTTTTCTGCCTTCATGGCTCTTGCAATGGCACAGGCTGCATCATCTGCGTTGATATTATATGTATGGAATTCATCATCCATTCCTACCGGACACACGACCGGAAGAAAATCCTTCTCCAGAAGATCATACAAAATCTGTGCATCTACTTTTTTGATCTCCCCGACAAATCCGATATCTTCTCCGTTGGAATATTTCTTTTCCACATTCAGAAGTCCACCGTCCTTCCCGCTGATTCCGATGGCGCGTACTCCCTGTCCTTCCAGAAGCTGTACCAGGCTTTTGTTCACTTTTCCAAGTACCATTTCCGCTACTTCCATGGTCTCTTCATCAGTCACCCGAAGTCCGTTGATAAACTGCGGTTCTTTGCCGATCTTTCCGACCCATTTACTGATTTCTTTTCCGCCTCCGTGCACAATGATCGGTTTGAAGCCGACCAGCTTTAATAAGGTAACGTCCTCGATTACTTTCTGCTTTAACGCCTCGTCTGTCATGGCGCTGCCGCCGTATTTTACAACGACGATCTTCCGGTTAAACCGTTGGATATACGGCAGTGCCTCGATCAGTACTTTCGCCTTCTCCAGATATTGATTCATATTTTCATTCATATTCTCACTCCTCCTGCCTGTCTTTTTTACTGAATATACATTGTACTAGCTGCGGTAATCCGCATTGATATCGATATATCCGTGGGTAAGATCACATCCCCATGCGGTTGCTGTTTCCTCTCCCTGTCCGAGATCTGCAATGGCAGTCACCTCCGGCATGGATAAAATCTCTGTGGCCTTTTCTTCACTGTAATCCAGCGCGACTCCGTTTTCGATGATCTTTAACTCTCCGGCGCTGCTTTTGAAATACAGATC